>Ga0194052_1000007_pt1 | contig 187782 bp, 271 predicted proteins | sample SepL226m_MetaG_FD_160117 | JGI IMG/M metagenome (GOLD analysis project Ga0194052, IMG submission 160117) | Anoxic zone freshwater microbial communities from boreal shield lake in IISD Experimental Lakes Area, Ontario, Canada - Sep2016-L227-6m | ecosystem: Environmental > Aquatic > Freshwater >...
GTAAAACCTGATTGTTTTTTCACAGGACTTTCCATTGAGGTTGAATTAAGTAACGTGGAATTTGAAGTACAAGTAATCTTAAGCGTACGAATATATAATACTATATCTGTTACTGAAATGCAAATTTTACCTAGTGACTTTTTATACTTTTTATACCTTTTTTAGGATATCTCCTCAGAAATAAAGTGGATTTAAAGGGATCTGATTGATATTAACTTCCAATCTGGGCAGTAGCTCCTACTGTACAGTTTGGTGCAACATAAGTAGTATTACACTCTAACTTTGTGGCATTAAAATAAGTGGCAGCTGGACAACCAACAGGGTTATTAGCACCTGAGCAACCTACGCGGCAACTACCAATTTCATATAAAACATTATCAGCTAACGAAGCTCCAGCAGTATCAGGAGAATCGCTCGTGTAGAGCCCGATGTTGGACGCGCTTTCAAATCGTGTTCCTACTGCATACCCCGTTCAATTATCACAGATACGATAGGTATAACTACATTCCTTGTTTAAACTCGTACCAGTAGAATCCATGCAGAGAGACTTATTTGTGGTAATGCCTGATGATACAGTAGTAAGGGGATCTACTATAGGGATACCGTTATTAGATGTCATTGCGGCATTATAGACATCGAGAGCTATAGCAGGAGGGGTGCCAGTATTTGCCATCATACTAAGTACAACATTATTGAGAGTAGCTAGGTTTCTTATTCGTGTTGTATCACGAGACTTCTTAAGATAACCAGAATATGCAGAAAGACCAGCTGTTGCGAGAATAGCGATAATAGCCATTACGACCATTAATTCGATAAGTGTAAAACCTGATTGTTTTTTCACAGGACTTTCCATTGAGGTTGAATTAAGTAACGTGGAATTTGAAGTACAAGTAATCTTAAGCGTACGAATATATAATACTATATCTGTTACTGAAATGCAAATTTATTGAACTTATGAGGCAGCGATAGCTGTATTTCCCGTAAGAACACAATCAGTAGTAGCTGATGAACAAATAGTAGTACAGCTTCCGAGTGTCCAATATGAATCTGCAGAACTTGGGTCAGTTCAATCAAAATCGACCACAGAATCAATCCCATCAGCTGCATACTTAGCCTGATTGGATTTGGACTCAAAACGCGCGCTTACTGCAAAACCAGTTCCACCATCACATTGTCTGTAGACATATCCACAACCCACAAGAGTATCTCCTGTTTTTGGTTGACAGACAGTTGCAGTACCTTGGGGGTCTTTTAGGAGTGTTCCATTATTGACTGCCTTGATAGCAGTAACAACATCAGGAATAGTTGTTGGACTTTTCCCAGTATTTGTAACAACAGCAAGTATTGCTTTATTAATAGTGGAAAGATCTGAGATGCGAGCTGTATCTCTTGCTTGCTTAATATAGCCCATATAAGCTGCGATACCAGCGACCGCAAGAATAGCGATGATTGCCATTACGACCATCAACTCAATAAGTGTAAAACCAGACTGTTTTTTCATAAGAAAATTAAAATAAATAAAATGAGAAATAGCGACTAATGTAAACAATAATCACTAGTATAGACTGTTTTTTTGGTGAAACAATATTTCCGTAGAGACATTTCTTTTTTTTATTTTCCGAGAAACATTTTCTGACGGAAAATAAAACCCCCAATCTTTTGAGAGAGGGGGGGAAAACAATTGCAATCTTTTTTGCTACTAAGCTGGCGGGACAGTTGTTGTTTGTACAGATGCGCAATGTCAACTGATACATAATCCTGTTTGACATTGTTTCATGACATCTCCAATTCCTTCATTACAGGAGTCACCAACATTTCCATGAGAGCACAAGAAGGTGCCATCAGCACAATAACCATACCCAGGAGAACATTGGTCTCCTAACATATACCATCACGAGCTCCCAGAGATATAACAACCGCTCGCTCCATCTGAACAAATGGTGCGATAATCATCACAGTAACCAGATGAGCATTGTTGGGATACAGACAGGCTATGTGTATCACATTTATCTATACCCGTTCTTCCTTGAGTACAGACTCGATTAGAGGAAGCATCTATTCCACAAAACAATCCTGCACTACAATTACTTTTCTGAGAACAGGATTGACCTAATCATCTTGATGTTGTTGTAGGTGGAATGGTAGTCATTGGTGATGTAGTAGTACTAGATATAGTAGTTTTTGGTGCAATAGTAGTGCTTGGTGATGTAGTAGTACTAGATATAGTAGTTTTTGGTGCAATAGTAGTGCTTGGTGATGTAGTAGTACCAGGTCCAGTAGTTTGTGGAATAGTTGTTGGAACAGTAGTAGATGGTATGATAGAACTTGCTACTGATGTCAATTGTATTTGGATTATGGTATTTGTATCAATTGTTTTTGTTGGGTTAGCTGTGTTATAGTCGTTAATAGCTCCTGTGAAATCTGGACTTGTTGAACTTCCTATAGGGAAAGTCCCAACAACCATGCCTGATACTCTAGTACCATCAGCAAGAACCAACGCTTTATAAGGAGCACTCTCTTTTTTTATGTCATAACTTCGACGACCAACAACCCAAGCAAAAAATTTCTGCCCCTTTAAATAAGCTACAACACATTTTTGGTTATGAATTATATTACCACTGCTGTCGATACCATCACAGTCGCTTCTTCCTTCAGCAGGATAATTAAGATTTAATTGTCCAGGTGAGGTTCTTTGTGTTAATGCAAATCCTTTTGAAACTCCAAAAATATTTGAGAGAATACCAAGAACAGTACTGGAGTTAGAAGTACGGAGAGCGAGATAATTATTGTTAAATTCGTTTATATCATTTGGTGTAACTGTAGAATCGAGTACCGGAATTCTCCCATTGTGATCTCATATAAAATCTAGAGTTTTAGAGTTGAGCTCAGCGGCAAAAGCAGTGATTTTTACATCCATCGCCTTTTTAACATACCAACCATATGAAGATAACCCAGCGGTAGCCAGAATAGCAATAATGGCCATTACTATCATTAACTCTATTAGGGTGAAACCCAATCATTTTTTCATAAAAATAAATTTAAAAAACCTTACAAAAATCCTTTCCAAAAAAGAGTATAGTTATTTTATTTCAATATGTATTACAAAAAATGGAGACTTTTATTTTTTTATTGATAAATATATCTTTACTATTGTTGGCATACAGCGAGATTTGTTTTTCTGTGAGCATTTTCTATACTTACATGAATATGTACCTTATTCTGGCCTCAGCTGATATATTTTATCTTACGTGAGTTATGATTCATGAAGTAGGAGAAGTTCTTATACTGATGCACAAGAATAATGAAGAAAGAAAAAGTAATAAAAAAGGAAGAGTTTTTTGTGATCCTCGAACAAGTGGACTTTTTGACTCCAATCAGTTTGAAATTGTTGAAAATCGAGAGGAATGGGAGAATATACTCAGAAAACATGAGACACTTACTACCGATCCAGATTTTCTGACCCAGACACTTCGTGAACAATTGGAGCAATATGGTGTTTGACTGGTTATGGCGGCGAGCCCTATTGCTGAGCAAAGAATAATAAAAACACCAGAAGAAATCGAAAAACTTCGTGAAAGTCAGAAAATCAACAAAGCCGTTTACGAGCATATTCAGCCATATCTCCAAATCGGAGTCACTGAAGAGGCTATAGCGCGAAGGATCCAGATTCTCCAACTCGAGTTGGGCGCAAGCGGCCCAAGTTTCCCACCGATTGTGGCCTTTGGAGAAAATACGGCTATTCCACACCATAGTCCTACCAGTCGAAAACTGCAAAAAGATGATGTAATCCTCATTGATATGGGCGTAATCTACCAGGGATATTGTTCGGATATGACGAGATGTATTATTCCAAAGTATTAGGCAGAAAATATATATCAACACGAAATAATGACATTACAATAAAAAACCGTATAATACACTTGATTTAGGGAACGCTCGTCTATGATGCTTGTGTCTGTTTACTAATACCGTGTATGGTCCTTAGTGATGGTACATCGTGAGTGACTGAAGGGGATGAATGAGTAAATACATTAAAAACTCCTCCAAAGCGATTAACTCCTTCCTTGGCTCGGATTAAAGATTTTACTTTGCGAATTCAATGTGAAGTGTTGGATGTACTCGGTATATTGGATGATTCAAATCTATCAATCAAATTTTTACAGGAATATGGAGGGGCTATCAGACATACTATAGAGACCTTTGAACGGGAGACTGGTAATAAACCAACAGCGTACGATATTCTCTGGTGTTTGTGATATGATCTCCATATAGACCCTCGACTCGAGGTAATGAGGTGGGATGTGGCTGCATAATATATTACGAAAATGAAAAAATCATCACCAGCCGAACTCTATAAACTTCTCCAAGATGTTACCAACCATATTATCGCTTGGGCAAAACCAGGGATGAAAATATGTGACCTCGATGCAGAGGCACGCAGAATGCTCGGAGAATATTCCGAGTATTTTACCCATTCCCTCGGACATGGAGTGGGTATCCAAATTCATGAGTCACCACGAGTCTCGGCTAAAAGCAGTGATATTCTTAAACCAGGAATGGTAATCACCATTGAGCCAGGGGTCTATGGAATATCAGTACAAAATACAAAAGATAAAATACACAGTGAAAAGGTATTTGGATTGCGCTACGAGGAGATGGTTTTTGTTGACAAAGAAAAATTGATTGTATTATAACAATCATGAATTTTTCAAAAGAACCTATAACACTCAATCCTGAACCTAAAATTCTCACCCGAGAGATTACTGTTGAGGGGCTTAAGGTGGATCCATGTACAAATGGTTTTTTTGCAAAAGAATCATCTTTTTTTCTTCGCCCTTCTCTCTATCCAGGGATTCGTTTTGTAGTAGGGGATACTGTTATACCGTATGACGAAAAACACCTCAGCGCTATAGATAGTATATTTGGAAGAATGCTAAAACTTGCTGACAAAGCAGGAACGGTTCAGATTCTGATTGTGGAACATCTTCTCTCCGCTCTTCAGCTCATAGGGCTCTCATCTCATACTGAAATACATCTGGATACATCTTGTTATGCGGAATTTTTGTCTAGGAAAGCAGCAGGTCTTGGATTTCAAAAGCCAACATATATTATTCCTATTTGTGGACCGTGAGTATCAGGATACATTGAACAAATTCTGCCGTATTGTACCTCAACATGAGAAGAAAAAAGTTCATTTACTGTTGAAAAAAGACAAGTATTCACCTTGCAAGAATCGCTGGAGGGAAAATACAGATGAATTGTTCGAGAGATTATTATGGACCCATCGGAGAAATTTGAGATAGAAATACTCTCAGCACAACAGCCTGACATAAAGAATAATCCAGATGCGCAGCCATTTTATATTAGTGAATGACAGAATTTACATCCATTTTTGAAGGCACGCCCTATCATGCGTCTAACGAATCACTTTCAGGCGGCGGCAATTTGGGCTCTGAGTCTTCGGTCTTTTGCGCTGACCCCTGAAACATATTTCAAGTCTCGTCCAGGTCTCTCAAAAGAAGAGGTGGTGTGACGTATGCATGAGGTATTCAGAAACAATTGAAATGAGCACCTAGCACATACGGCTATTGCTGATTTTCCTGCTGAACTTGGAGCTTTTACTGGATGAAAGGTTATCAAAGCTAAATTCATTCTCAGAGATACTAATCATGTCTTCCGTTTACAAGCACTTCGCTATTTGCTAAAACTTCCGATATAGCAAAAGCCTTGCATTTTCTCATTTTTTTCAATAATTCAGGCATAACTCTTTTCTTATGTCTTCTTGTCTTTTGGCTATTCTTGATGGTTTTGGTATCGGTGAAAATGCCCCTGATAATGCCATCGTTCAAGCCAATCATCCGACGTTTACACGTCTTTTTTCTGAGCCACATGCTCGTCTATGGACACATGGTCACTATGTTGGTTTACCTGATGGGCAGACAGGAGGAAGTGAGGTGGGGCATCTGACTATAGGGGCAGGGCGGATATGCCCACAGACACTCGTTCGCGTGGATACGCTCTTTTCTGATACTCTTTCATCACAGGCAGAATATCAGGCAATGCTCGAATATACTCGAACGCATAACAACCGGATTCATATCGTGATGATTTTTTCTGATGGAGGTATTCACTCCAGTACTCGGCACCTTCATTCACTTCTCAAGATACTTCCTGCATATATTGATATACAACTGCATATTGCTTCTGACGGTCGTGATGTATCACCGACGTCATTGCCCGATATCCTTCACGAATTTGATGAAGCATTACAATCCGGTCGTCTCCACATCTCGACACTATTTGGTCGATATCTCGGCTTTGATCGTGATAATAATTGGGACCGTATCAAATCTGCATATTATGTGATGACACAAACGGATCGTTCAGGATGCCAATCATCAAAGGATATTATTACCCTGGCTCAAGAACGATATACTGATGGTGTTATGGATGAATACCATGAACCAGTAGCATTCTCTGATGGTCTTCCAGTCGTCGATGGTGATGTCCTCTGGTGTCTCAATTTTCGCGCGGATCGTGGTCGAGAGATTTCACAGGCTTTTTCTGATTCTGTTTTTGAGGGATTTGATAGAGGAGAAAAACTCGATATTTTCTATCTTGCAACATTTAAATACTATCCGACTTTTACAGGGCATTTCCTCTTAGACGAACTCGATATCCGTGATACCCTCCCAGAAGTTATTGCGAAAAGTGGGAAGACCCAACTCCATATTTCCGAAACCGATAAGTTTATTCATGTTACTAAATTCTTTGCAGGACTCAATTCTGAGCCATATGCAGGACAAAAAAATGAAATATTTGCTTCTTATAAAGAGGGGCTTTTCTCGGAAAAACCAGAAATGGAAGCGGAGAAAATTTGTCAGTATCTCATTGATAATGCGGCAAACTATGATTTTACTATAGTGAATTTTCCTAATGGTGATCTCGTAGGGCATTGTGGGAAGCCGGATGCCTGTATTCGTGCGGTTCAAAAGCTTGGCGATGTAGTTCAGGAGTTGATCGATTGGGCAAGTGATAAAGATATGACACTGATTATCACGGCAGATCATGGAAACTGTGAACGGATGGGGACTCCAGAAAATCCTGATACAGCACATACAAAGAATCCTGTACCTTGCTGGATTATCAGGTGATGAAAATGTATACAGCCAGATACTATCGAATCAGATCTGACTGCTATTGCTCCAACGGTATTGAAGATTATGGGAATTTCTCAGCCAGTGAACATGACGGGGGAATCACTGGTAAAATAGACTTGGCTAGATTGTTGGTATTTTTTTGTGAATAAATTCACTAGTAGCTCCACAGGCAGTAGCATCTGCGCAGTAAACTCTACAACTACCGATAGAATAAAGTGCATCAATAAATGATCTTCCATTTCAACCAGTTTGTGTTAACACGTCTCAGAGAGGATCATTAGAGTACATTGGTTGGTTTGTTTTACTCTCAAATCGTGCACTTAAAGCATAGCCAGTACCTCCGTCACATTGGGTATACGTATATTCACATGCTCCTGATGTAGTGGAACCGCTATTAGAATCTAGACAAACACTTTTTGATACTCAGCCAACATCGAGAGGGTCTTTGAGAGGCTGATTATTATTCATAGCAAAGATAACATCTCGTATAGAGGCAACAGTATTCGGGGTTGTTCCGGATGTGGAAATCATACTGAGGATAATACCATTGATGGTGGTTAAGTTTTCTATTCTTTCTGTATCCCTCGCCTTCTTGATATATCAGGAATATGCAGAGAGACCAGCTGTTGTGAGAATGGCGATAATTGCCATAACGACCATTAACTCAATAAGAGTGAAACCTGATTGTTTTTTCATTGACAAAATGTAGGGAAATATGTAAGAACTATACTCTATTTTAGAGAGAAATACATTTTAAAGAAGCGACTATTTGTTTTTATTACTTCTCATTAGAAAAACCTCTCGATCACTCGAGAGGTTTTTGAATGAAGAAATTCAGATGAATTACTTGAGAGCAGCTGTTACAGATGCTTCCATATCAGTGAAGTTACGAGCACCAGAGAAGTTCTGAGCATTAACAAAGAATCCTGGAGTTCCTCGAGAACCGAGAGACGTAGCAGTTTGTTGATCTTCGGAAAGTTTGCTAACATATTTCCCAGATTCAAGACAAGATTTGACATCGACTGCAGGCTTGAGGAAGTCAGCGAGTTTTCCAATCTGTGTCTTATCATTTTTTACGACATTATTGACGAGCTCAAATCCAGCAGCGCTCATAAGTAGGTCGCTCGCTTCCCAGAATTTATTCTTTTCAAATGCACAGTAGAGAGCTTGCGCAGCGAGTTCACCATTTCCATGACCATTGCTATAGAGGAAAACAAAAGAAGCTTTTCCACTTTTAGCGAGTTTTTCAAATTCATTCCCTGGAGCAACATAGGTACCACCATCAGCTTTGAGGAGGAATTGAGGACCAGCCTGTTTATTGAGCGCTCCATTATGTCCGCCAGCAATATGACAATACGGACAACTTGGGTCACTGATTTCAACGAGGAGTAATTTGCTATTAGCAGAACCAAAATGAATATTTTTATCATTAAAAAGACCTTTAATGGTATCAAGGCTTACTGTAGGATTTTGTTCAGGAGCTGTTGTTTTATCCTTGGCAGCAGCAGTATCATCTGTGCCTCCTTCCATTTGCTTGATTTGTGCCTCGAGAGACTGCTTGATATTATCTGCATATTTTGGATTTTTTACCATTTTTTGATACATCTTGTAGTTTTCGCGACCCCCCACTTGTTCTACTTGTTGGTTTTGGACAATAAGATAGGTACCAAGAAGTGATATAATGAGAGAGCCAGCAATGGCTCCGTAGAAACCGATATGTTGATGATGTTTGTCCATAAAATTGAATATTTAAGAAATAAAGGACGAGAGGAAGTATAAGGTATTCGTTGTGACTCGCAAAAAAGAGCATCTTCACCAAATGTTTTTTTGTCGTATACTACTTCTTAGGACATATTTTCTTTATACTCAGAATAGTTTACATTGTTTTTCCATGAGAATTCTTAGAATAAAATAACATGATACTCAACAAACATTTTAAAAAATATTTTATGCACCACGGCATCCTCTTGATTTTTATTGCGGGACTTCTTCTTACAATAGGGGATTTGATATTGCGGTCTTGGGTAGATCATCAAGATATTTGGCGACTCTATATATTTGGCGTGATATGTTATTTTATCGCACTTAACTTTTTGGCTCGTAGTTACCGATTTGAAAATATCGCTATCGCATCGGTAATGATGGAAGTTTTTAATCTAGTCACCTATTTGGTTGTTAGCTACTGGAAATTTGGCGATCATATCTCTCATCTTGAGGTGATTGGGCTGGTTTTTGGAATTGCGGCTATTGCTTGTTTTGAGTTAGCATAATCATTACTTAATATGCGAGAATATATTTGAAATCTGGCTCTAAAATTTTCTGAAAAAATACTTGGACGCCCTGCGTGTTTTATCTATACGCGACCAAAACCATACCCAAATCAAAGGGCTGATGGCTATATTGGTAATTCTCCATTCTTGAAAGAAAAAGCAGTGAAAGAATATAATCATCATATCATACTACACAATATATATCCTTATAAAGGATTTAAGGAACATTATCTCATTGTACCAAAACGGGAGGTGAATACGCTGCTTGAATTAAATCCTGAAGAGCAACAAGAACTAGTTCAGATAATGGGGAGCTATGAAGCTCAATGATTTATTTCATTATCACAACAGTTTGGAGTTAGCAGAGCAGGGACTATAGCTCATAAACATGTCCATGTTCTGAAGTAAAAATTTACTACCATTATCTATTTCAGTCTCTGTGATTCGAGTGGCTCGTCTTCGTCGATTGAGTCTTCGGGTAGAACCGGGCGGTGAGATTGTGGTGCGTGCGCCGAAGAGAATTTCTGACATTGCTATTCAAAAATTTGTTCAGGAACAAAAAGAGTGGATTCAAAAACAGAAGAATCGTATGGATACCTTTATTCCACTTTCTGAAGAAGAACTTCAAAAGTTTCAAAAGCTCGCAAAAATTTACCTCCCAGAAAGAGTCAAAAAGCTCGCAGAAAAACATAATTTTCACTACACTTCCGTTACTTGTCGTCATCAGCAGACACGATGGGGAAGCTGCAGTTTTAAAAATAGTATTAATCTCAATATTGAATTGATGCGACTTCCTGAGAGATTACGAGACTATATTATTCTTCACGAGTTAACACACACTATTTACAAACATCATCAAAAAGCCTTTTGGAATTACTTGGAAAAAGTATTACCATGAGCGCTTCAAATGGATCGAGAGATGAAACAGTGGAAGATAGGGTATGAGAAAATGTAATTGCCATTAAGATACACAACATCTTTATTTTTTACTGGACTGTATCCGAGAGTGACTATAATACAACCTATGAAAATCCTTTATGGCGTACAATCCGATGGCATGGGTCATGCATTACGGAGTCGTCCTATTATTGAACACCTTCTTCAGCAGGGGCATACAGTAAAGATTATAACAGCATGACGGTCACTGGAATTTTTTCAACAGCATTTCTCTGATGTTGAAGAAGTAGAATGATTTAGTTTCTTTTATTATAACAATCGCGTTTCCTATGTCATGACGGGTCTGAAAAACCTCTTGAATTCGCCCGCTATGATAAAAAAGTGTATTCTCCCTATTCAAAAGATTATCAAGACTTACCGTCCAGATATTATCATAACTGATTTTGAATTCTTTAGTGCAAAAGCTGGGCTGCTCGCAAAGATTCCCGTTATTAGTATTGATAATATTTCTCTTCTTTTTCTCGCAAAACTACCATATTCACTCAGTACATTGAATGAATATATACTTGGTCGATTGACGGTAAAGGGGTTTTGTCACGGGGCATATCATTATTTTATCACCTCATTTTTTGAAGCTCAATTGCTTCATGAAAAAAAATATGCCTCCCATGTGAGCTTTGTTCCGCCTATCCTGCGTACCCAAATACTTGCCGCTCATCCAACGGTAGAAAATCATATTATCGTCTATCAAACTACGAAAACAAATAAGAAACTTATCCCAGCACTTCACAATTGTCCGCAGGAAAATTTTATCTATTATGGGTGTGAGGAAGAACGACAAGAGGGAAATATTTACTACAAAAAGTTTTCAGAAACACAATTTATAAAAGATTTTACATCAGCAAAAGCGGTAATCACCAATGGGGGTTTTACACTGATAGGAGAAGCGATTTATCTTCATAAGCCAATATTTTGTAATCCTATTAAAAATCATTACGAGCAATATCTCAATTCAGGAATGGTAGAAAAACTCGGGTATGGAAAATATACCAAATCTATCACAGCGGAGGATATTCAGGATTTCATTGAAAATCTTCCTCAGTATCGAAAGAACCTTTCAGAATACCGTCAATTAGGTAACGAGAAACTTTTTAAAAAACTTGAGACACTTCTTGAGGCTATACAAAAACAAAGAAAATAATACGGAGTTTGATTTTTTATTTTTGTTTCTAAAATTACAAGTGTAAAGATATATTTTATACAAAAATATGGATGCTCCAACTCCAACAATGGGAAGTGGGATAGAGGAATTGTATGCGAGAAGGTGAGAAGGGTACCCCTCCAGGGGGAATGTTATTTCAACCCTGCAAGATCGCCAAGATTGGCTCGCAGTTGCTCGTGATATTATCACAAAAGGTGGTAAAAAACCTAGCCAGGTTCGCCGTCTTGCTGCCATGAGTTGAACTGAAATGAGTGATGTTATTAAATCATATGGTACAAAGGCATCGCAGCGCTCACTGAGAGATATATTAATTCATATTATTAATTCTTCCCGTTCTGAACGGATTGTCGCTCCAACTGTGGGAGAATATAGGAAACTTCTTGAAGAAATGAGTCCAGAGCCTATTTCGCCAGCCTTAGCGAGCGTGGGGGCTGCTCCTAAAATTGTCACGGCGCCAGCCGTGATTATATCACACTCTATTGGTAGAACATGAAGGGTGAGCGCTCATACACGAGGGCGAGTAAGTTCTGTTTTGGTTGAGAAATGAGATTTAGAACCAGGAGGTTCTTACGATGTGAGTCACTTTGAACAATTAACTAAAACACAAAAAAAAGTTCTGAGAATTTTGTGAGGATATACTTCTGGTCCAGAAGATTCTCCCGCATCGTATTCGCCAAACCCCTCTCTTACTGTTGCCAATATAGCACAGCAGTTACAAAAAACTCCCAGTAATGTCAACACATTATTATGGTTGATGCGAGGTCGTATACGAGATATTCAGGAAGTTCAAGAACCTCAAGAATCCTGAACGTGAGATCCAGAATCCCCAGAAGATGCACCTCCAGTTTCATCAGATATGGTGCGTAGTGGCAAAACGGTGCGTAGTGGCAAAAAAGAAAAGTATACCCCTGACAAACTTCCAAAGCTTGATGGTATTACAGAACTTTTTCCTTCACTTCAATCTGTTGTCTTGGCTTGGTACGGATATGATTGAGAGGGGGATATGACAGATCCATGGTCATATAGTGTCTCTCGTGCAAAAACATCTCAGCAGATTGCCACAGAAAAAAAAGTACCTATAAATCAAGTACAGACATATCTCTGTATGGCACGAAAGAAACTTGGATGGTTGCCAGAAGATACTATTGAATCGGAGGCGACTATACATCAAAAACCACTTATTGAACGTCTTGCTGCACCGATTAACGAGGTGGTTATACCAGCACGATTCCAGAGAAGAATAACACCAGCACCTCTCCCACCAAAAAATAATACCCCTGTGCCGTTAACACATAATGGGGAGACAAAACAGACATCCTCACCATGACAAGGAGCGAGAGTAATAGCACCTCCTAGAGAAATACCTCAACAACATGTGTATGTGCCGCCAAAACCACCAGTAGTGGCTACAAAAAAATCAAACACTCCAGTAACACGAACATTTTGGAAACCACGTAGAGAAGATTCCCCACAGCAACCGCCTTCTTTTTCGGACCTTATAGAACAGGCTCCAGCAAGTGGTAGGATTTTTCAGAAAGAAGAAACACCGCCGGAGCCGGCTCCAAAAACAGTACTACGAGAAATGCCAGAATTTTCCTCTTACCGAGAAGCTCTCGAGTGGTGACAAAATCAAGAAGATTGGATGTGGGATATTACACTTTGGAGAAATAGTACAACACCAACACAAAAAGATAATTTGGGAGTTTTGCATTGGCTTCGAATATCACAAAATCCTTTACTTCAGGAATTTTTAGAAAGAGCACGAGTACTTTCTGGACAGCCTCGATGAAAATATATTACTATATTAAATGCTCTTTTTGAACCTCTCCCAGAGGAAAAAATAGGTCTTCCTGAGATTCAGAGAAATCCACAGTGGATGCAATTAATCAAAAATGCTTTTGACCAACATAAAGCACAAAACTATAATGGTTTTGTAATCACCATACAGACCATTTTATCAGATGAGCGTCTATGAGAAGCGCTATTTGCTATGATGCCTGAGTATGATACGACTGATTATATGGATATTCTCGCATTAATTGCTGATAAAAAGTGGACTCCAAAAGATGCCCTACAATATGAACATCGGACGATAAAAGTTGTAATAGGTTACATACCTGGAAAATATGCCAGTCTTGATAAGATCTTAAGAGAAGGTTCACATGTGAGTAAAAAAACTCTTAAAAGAGAACTTCAAAATATCCTCTTAAAAGTTCCGATTTGAAAAACAGGTTGGTCGCGATTTCAAGAGAAAGATTGTCCCGAAGTATCACTGTATGATATTATTGTGGCTTTGGTAAGAGTGGAAGATAGAGAATCTCCTAAAGTACTTTTCCATAAACTAGAAGAAATTTTAGGGATTGAGAAAACATAATACAAAATATTGTTTTTCCTCTTTTCTACATATACTAAATTTATCAGCGTCCTAGTCCTGCTATCACAGGATTCGTCCTTCTTCGTTAAAACTTCGCAGGACACGCTGAGGGGAGAAATCCGCAAGGAAAGTAGATCCCTCCGTACCCTGCACGTCAGCAGATAAATCAAGTACCGCTTTCGGTGGTAACTTCCTTCTACGCTCTTAAGAAGCTACGAAGGACCGAAGCACACAACTATTTTTGTGTGTTTTTATTTGTTTAATTTTTTTGTATGGCTGAAATTGTTTATGTTTTGACAAATGAATGTATGCCATGATATGTAAAAATATGATTTACCACTGGGACTGTCGAAGAGAGATTGAGACAACTCGATAGAACTTGAACCCCGTTACCATTTGAATGTCATTATGCAGCTGAAGTAAATGATGCAAGAAAGGAAGAAGAGTGGTTACATTCTATTTTTGCCGATAGAAGAGTTCGAGCAAACAGGGAATTTTTTAAGATTAGTCCGGAACTCGTGACATTGGCTTTGAAGCGAGTAGAAAAAAAGGAGATTGAAGTAGATGATGGACTAACTAAAGAACAAGAAGAAGAAGTGGCTGAAAGCAAAGAAAAGAGATGAAGATTTCATTTCTCTGATTTTTGAATTCCAATTTGAGCTAATTTAGTTTTTACTCGAGATTCAAATGTGATTGCAGAGGTTGTCGACGGTAATAGAATTAAAATAGGAGATAAAATAGAAAGTCTTTCAACCATGGCTCGAGACCTATTGTGATATAAACTCAGACCGCAAGGCACCCTCTTCTTTAAGTACAATGATGAGATTCTACAAGATATGCGAGACAGAATTGAGTCTGAATAAGATCCTTCTTTATTCTTTTTGCTTTATTATTTATTCTTTAGTCTATGTTCCCACTCCCAAAATGAAAACCTGAGTTTTCCAAACTCGAAGAAGCTATTCTCCAAAAATGGAAAGCTGAAAAAACATTTGAGAAATCTGTTGATTCTCGACCAGTGGATAATCCATATCGGTTTTATGATGGTCCACCTTTTATCACGGGGACTCCACACTATGGTTCGCTTCTGTCTTCAATAATCAAGGATGTGGTACCTCGTTATCAGACCATGCTTGGAAAACGCGTTGAGCGAGTCTGGGGTTGGGATTGTCATGGGATGCCGATTGAACAAAAAGTTCAGAAAAAACTCTGACTCGAATCCAATAAAGAAATCGAAGAATCAGAAGGTGGTATTCAGCATTTTATTGATGAATGTTACAACTATACTCGAGAGACCTCTGCTGACTGGGGTTGGTATATCGATCATATCGGTCGATGGGTCGATATGGATCATGCCTATCGTACGATGGATCAGGATTATATGGAATCCGTCATGTGGGTTTTCAAGCAAATCTGGGAGAAATGATATGTCTACGAAGGGAAACGTGTTTCATGGTATTCTTGGAAACTCTCGACACCAATTTCAAATTTTGAAATCGCGATGGATGATAGTTATCAGGATGTTCAGGATCCAGCAGTGACGATAAAATTTCCCATTCACAATGTCAAAAAATGAGCAGGCATTATCATCCAAGATGAAGATGGAAAACTCCTGATGATAAAAAATAAGAAAGATGGATTGTGGAGATTTCCAGGAGGGAATATCGAACCAGGTGAATCGTATCATGCTGGAGCGGCTCGTGAACTTCTCGAGGAAACAGAAATTACCTGTGAACTCACACCGTATTGCTCGACCTATATTGGGTACCGTGGACTTTTTTATGAGGCACTTTCATTTCGAGGTGTTGTACCTGTAGGGCAAAAAGTAATTCTCGAAGATGATAAATTTTCTGAGTATGAATATTTCTCGCTTGACGCACTTCCGCTTCATGCCGAAATTCATCGAATGGAACATGATCTGATTGATTTTCTTACAGGTGTTCGCGAACCGGTGATTGTCCCAGAGATTCCAGAGGCGAGAAAAGTAAATATTCTCGCTTGGACCACAACCCCTTGGACACTTCCTATGCATATGGCGCTTGCCGTGAACCGTGACCTGCAATATGTTTCCGTGTATCATGCAGAGGAGATTTATGTTGTTGCTGCCTCACGAGTGGAGACAGTTTTCAAAGGCAAATGAGACTATCAGGTTCTTGGGACACTTCCAGGGGAAGAACTTCTTGGGATTACATATCAACCACCATTTCAAGACTATGTTGGGAAAATTGATAACAAGAATTTCACCATCTACCACGCTGATTTCGTCACTGATACAGATGGTACTGGTATTGCTCACGAGGCTCCAGAATTTGGTGATGTGGATTTCCAGCTTGCAAAAGAACATGGTATCCATATTACTTCCGCCATCGATGAAGCTGGGAAATATACAGCAGAAGTTCCTGATTATCAGGGGCAACTCTATATTGACGTGATTGATCCGATTTGTGAACGACTCAAATCTGAGGGAACACTTTTTAAAAAAGAATCCATTACGCACCGCGTCCCATACTGTCCACGAAGTAATACACCACTGATGCAGCGAGCACAGAAATCGTGGTTTATCGATATTCAGAGAATCAAGAGTGAACTGATTGAACAAAATGAGAGCATTAATTGGTTTCCAGATCATTTCAAACATGGACGATTTTTGAAATCTCTCGAATCAGCACCAGATTGGTGTATTTCTCGTTCACGATTTTGGGGCACACCAATGCCTATTTGGCAAAATGAAGATGGTTCAGAGCGAGTCGTTATTGGTTCACGAGAGGAGCTCTACCAAGCCAATAAACCACTTGGGCAAATCACAAAAGTTATCTGCGTACGCCATGCACAGAGTGAGGCCAATGTAGTTCAAATGTATGATGATATTGGTGAGTCACCTCTTTCCGAGAAAGGAAAACAACAGGCACAAGAACTCGCAGAGAAACTTGCCTCAGAGTGAATTGAGGTTATTCTCTCATCACCTTTTCTTCGTACATTGCAAACTGCAGAGCCGATTGCGAAGAAACTTTGAATTACCGTACAGACTATCGAGGCACTTCGTGAAATTGATCACGGAAAATTTGCCAATGCTGTTAATGATGATGCCAGTCGTGCTAGTCGTAATGCTTTTCGTGCTGATAAGAGTATAAAATTTGGGGAGACAGGGGAATCCATGAATGATATCAGAATTCGAACGCGAGAAGTAGCAGAGCTTATCAAAAATAACTATGCTGGAAAGACCGTATTGGTCGTAACGCATGGATTTTCTATGCAGGGGATTCTTGAGGAATTTGGCAAAGAACAAATGCCACAGAAATATACTAATGCAAGCTATAATACTACTTATCTTGGAACCGATGGAAAAGAAATAAATCTTCATAGGCCAAAGATTGATGGCATTGTTTTACCTTCAAAGAAAGTGCAAAACGAGACAAGTGTTACGAAGGTTATATTACTCCGACATGCACAAACGAATTTTAATATTGAAAATAGATGTGATAATTCAAATCGTACTTCATTTACAGAACTTGGTGAAAAACAGATCGTAGAACTCCAAGAGACTCTATCACCTCTAGAAGTAGATAAGGTATATTGTTCACCTATGGAGAGATGCCTCAACACAATTTGACATATATATGACAATATACAAATTACCGAGGATCTCAGAGAGGTAAAAGTATGAGAATTTGATAATCAGATATTTTCACCAGAAGCATGGATGGAATACTATAATAATCCTCAGAAAAAAATATGAGAAACTGGTGAATCTTCTGAGGAACTTTGTTTGCGTGTAAGAAATTTCTTTGATCAAATCATTCGGGATAATCCAGGAAAGACTGTACTCATAGTCACACATTGATCCCCCATTAATGTCTTGAGAGAATACATAGGAGAATGCTCATTTCTGGATGGCGAATTAAAAAATCCTGTTCCTAATGGGAAGCCAATGGTATATTTTGTTGATAATGATACTGGTAAGAAAATACCCCTCCTCAATCGTATCCCAGAAGTTCTTGATGTCTGGATGGACAGTGCTTCCATGCCGTATGCACAAGTCCATTATCCATTTGAGAATGTGGAAAAGATGGAGGCAAGTTTTCCAGCAGATTTTATCGCAGAATACACGGGGCAGATTCGTGCATGGTTCTATGTGATGCATGTGCTTGGCGTCCTCGTCAAAGGTTCCCCAGCCTTTAAAAATGTAGCTGTAACTGGAGTAATCAATGGAACGGATGGACGCAAGATGAGTAAATCCTATGGCAATTATCCTGATCCAAAAGCCACTATCGAACAATATGGAGCTGATGCACTGCGTTTTTACCTGATGGGTGGTCCAATCATGCGAGGAGAAGATATGAATTTCAGCGAGACAGGTATTGCTGAATCACTCAAGAAAGTCTTGATACCTCTCTGGAATTCTTACACATTCTTTGCAACCTATGCCAATATTGATGGTTGGAAACCAGATGGAACGGAGGTATACCTTATCCGACACGGTCAGACAAAAAATAATGCAGAGAGGCGTCTTAATGGTGGCGGAAATGATCTTCCACTCGATGAGGTTGGGCAGGAGCAGGCTGATGTACTTGGTGTGCAATTACGTCAGAAATCGTTTCAGCCAGACTATATTGTGAGTTCTCCACTTTCGCGCGCTCGTGAAACAGCCGAGAGAGTTTTTCCATGATGTTCTTATGATATTTTGTCAGATTTTTCTGAGCAAAATTATGGTGAGTTTGATGGAAAGAAGGTAGATGATTTGATGAAAGAATACAATTTTTCTAGTATTGAAGAATTACAACAGATGTACCGAAATAATACTACAGAAAATGTGGATACATTTCGAGAGAGAGTTATGAAATGATATAATACTGTAATTGCAGAACACCCAGGAGAAAAAATAGTTATAGTGGCTCATGGTGGCATCGGGAGAGTTTTACGTGAGGAAGCCTTTTGATTAGAGTATGAAGAAGCTTGGCTTAAGGGGATGATGGATAACGGTGTTCTTGTACGTGTTCCAAGGACTCCAAAAACACATGAACTCGATACATGGATTCTTTCCCAACTTCACAATCTCATAGCAGATACACGAAAACATATGGATAATTATGATACACAAAAAGCATGTGATGGGTTTGTAACCTTCCTTGATGGTCTCAATAATTGGTATATCCGTCGCAATCGTCGCCGTTTCTGGAGAAAAGAAGTTGATGCTGATAAATGTAGTGCCTATGAGACACTTCATGAAGTCCTGACAACTGTTTGTCAACTTCTTGCTCCCATTTGTCCTTTTATTACTGAAACACTTTACGGTTATCTTGTAGGAGAAGATAAAGGTTCCGTACATCTCACCTATTTCCCAGAACCAAGTTCTTTCCTTCTTAATCTTACCGTGAATCAGAAAATGCGTGATTTACAAAATCTCACGAATCTCGGTCTTGCTATCCGTGGACGAGAAAAACTTCGTGTGCGACAACCACTTCGCAGCGCTTCTATCACTATTGATTTGGATGAAAGTGCACGAGCAACACTTACCGAGGAATTGAATGTAAAAGAGGTTCATACTATCTCCGATATAGCAGAATTTGTGACAATCACCTATTCACCAGATGCAAAACAAATTGGTGCTACAGAACGGAAACAATGGATGAAAACAATTATTGCTGATGCAAAAGCAGGAAAGGGCATATTGCTCCAAGATGGAAGCCTACAGATAGACTGCCCAGAAGCACCTGAAGGAAAAATTCTCCTTGCAGCAGAAGAATTTGAAACTATTTATACGCCAAAGGATGGGTCTACTATCTCCTTTGCTGGAAATGCAGGATATGTAATCGGTTTGGATACAACACTGGATGAAGCGCTGACATTTGAGGGGTATGCTCGTGACTTGATTCGTGCAATCCAGGATGCCCGTAAAGAAATAGGATTTAAAGTCACTGATAGATTACAACTTTCTCTCTTTTCAGAAAATTCTATTTTAACGAGTGTTCTTGGTGCACATGGAGCACTGATTGAAGCGGAGACACTTTGTACACTTTCTGAAATAAAATGAGGTGAAATAAAGACTATCGATTTAGATGAAGAGTTTTCTGTGGGAATCAGATTACATATATAAAATAGTAATCTGAGTTTTTTGAAATAATTTTTCTCCTTTTGCGTATTATCAATAAAGCACCTTGAAAATGCTCTTATTTTATTATAATCTTTCTATGAAAAAATACCTTTTTTTGTGAAGCGTGTTTACTGTGATAGTTTTTGCACTATCGGCGTGTGGGACGACTACAACAGTTCCAGGAACCAGCACAGTTACTCCTACTGAACAGCCATCAGCACCAGATGCTCTGAAAAATGCACAGCCCCAGAAAAGTGCTGATGTACAATGAACAATAAAATCAGTGACAGGAAATGAATTTACCATAGAGACAATTGATATGACCTCAAATCCACTACTGCAGGAAATGCGAAGTGCAGATTTTCGAACTAAGATGCAAGCCATGTCTGATACAGACAGAAAAGCTCTTATGACCAAAATACAAGAGGCCCGTACCAATGCAAAAAAAATACTCGTTGATGTTACTATACCAGTTGGAGTTCCAGTACTGATAAGGACTCGTGGTGGTGGTGGATTTCCTGGCGGTCCTGGATGAGTACGACCAGGAGGTGGACAAAGTAGTGCATGAATTGGGTCATCTCTAAAAGCCCCAACAACAAATACTACTGCTGGATCAAGCGGGAAACAAGGCACCATTGCAGATATAAAGGTCGGAGCTGCTATTAGTGTTTGGCTTGCGGATAATACTGGTGATCGCAAGATTGCTTCTTGGGTATCTGTTTCTTTGGTATCGAGTGGAGGCAATGGAGGAATGTTTGGTGGTGGAGGCGGCAATGGCGGCAATGGAGGAGGTAATAATTCAGGAGCAAATAGAGCTGGGTCTACGAGTGGTAATCGTCCCACAAATTAGACTCATACGAAAGAATAACTCCTAACAATCACCTATGTCTCTCACGCAAGAACTTGAAAAAAAGTCATCTACTCGTTCCCGATGGATTTGGATACTCAGTACGCTCGCAATACTTTGAATCGGATACGGTATCTTTTATTATATAAAATCATCTTCTACAGCAGATGTTGTCGCTGTGGCTCCAACAGAATATACCCTCAGTAAAGGTGATATAACTCTTTGACTCACGACAACAGGGAATATCCAAGGAAATAACACACTTTCTCTTGGATTTGAAACAACTGGGAAGATCACAAAAATCAAAAAAAATATTGGCGATACTGTAAAAACAGGAGAAGTGATTGCCACTATTGACGACACTAATGCTCGTGTGGATCTTGAGAAGGCAAAAAATGCTCTTTCTCAAGCGATAGCCAATTACTCCATTAAGGTAAAACCACTTACTGATCTTGAGAAACAACAAATAGAAGGAACTCTTGCTATCAATCAAATAAATTATCAGAGTCAAATATTGTGATTTGAGGAACAAATAGCTACTAATGAAAAAACCATCACAGATCTTGAGAAGAAATTATCAGATTATCAGGATGACCTCAATGCTCTTATCGGAAAAGATTCCAATGGTCCTGGTTCAGCAAATGAACAAGATTTTATGATACAGGTAACTGATGCATATCAGAGTATCAAGCAGAATCTGGTTACAATCGATGAATTTTTATGAGTGAGTACAGCACGGTCTAACCTTAATGATAACTACGAATATTTGATCGCTGCCAAAAATACTCAACTCAAGGCAACAGCAGAAACTCTTTGGACAGAGTTGAATACAGTTCAAGCCCCTACTGATGTTACCTTAACTCAGGATACCATAGATAAAGTGTTACCAGATATTGCCAAAATGCGACTCCTAGCTTCCACCATGGTTGATGTTATGAATGCCACAGTTGCTGACAATAATTTGACGAGCACAACTATTGCTAATTACAAGACGACATTTTCAAATATGTATACCACGATGTCGTCAAAATATTCTACTGTTGCCAAAGCACTACAAAGTGACTCAGACCAGAGAAGAACTATTAATCAGCAAATAGCACAAGCACAAGCAGATATAGACTACCAGAAAAAACAAATTGTTCTGAAACAAAAGGATATTGACCAAGCAAAGATCAGTAATGACCAGCAACTTGCAAATAGTAAGGTTGATTATTCTATCAAATTAGATCCACTTTCTGCTGATGAAAAACAACTTGCACAACTTCAGCTCGATTCTGCCAAAATTGCTGTTCAAGAGAAAGAATTAGCTCTTTCTAAGACACAACTCAAAAGCCCTGTTGATGGAGTTATTTTGACACTAGTAGGGCATGTTGGAGAAACAGCACCAAGCACATTTATCACCGTTGCATCCAAGGGTTATAATTATGTTCAGGCTTCGATTAGTGAGGATGAGGTTGATCTCGTAAAGGTTGGGCAGAAAGCACTTATCACGCCAGAATCTCTCCCTGAGGCAGCATTTGAAGGGGAAGTATACTATGTTTCGACTGTTGGAGATACTGATAATAATGGTATTGTTACATACAAAGTGTTAGTGAAATATGTTTCCGATGATGAACGCCTTCGCACAGCGATGAATGTTGGGATTTCCTTTATTAGTAAACAAGCAAAAGATGTTTTGATTGCACCAATAAAAGCTGTTTTTGCTTATGATAATACACCACATGTTACTATGAAGGATGGTACGCTCCGACAAGTGATGACAGGACTCTCTGATGGGAAACAAACGGAAATTATCAGTGGTGTTGCGGCAGGAGATGTCATCTTGATTAAGAACTAACATGGCTACACCTATCATATCCCTTTCAGGTATTAGAAAATCGTATTATCTCTCCAATAAAATAGAAATACCAGTTTTAAAGGGAATCGATCTCTCCATTCATCGAGGTGAATTTGTCGCCTTGATGGGGCATAGTGGATCTGGAAAATCGACATTACTCAATGTGATGGGGCTTCTTCATCCAGCTGATGATGGAGTGTATATGCTCGATGGAGAAGATATTAGTCTCTACCGTGATGATTTTTCAGCATCGTATATTCGCAATCGTAAACTAGGATTCGTGTTTCAGCTATATTACCTCATTCCTCGTCTCACGGCTCTTGAGAATGTTATGTTACCAGCCATTTATGCCGAGCAGGATTTTCAGACTCGCAAAGAAAAGGCAATGTACTATCTCAATGAGGTGGGGCTTTCAGATAAAATGCACAACAAGCCTTCAGAACTTTCATGAGGACAACAACAGCGAGTCTCTATTGCCCGGTCTCTGATAAATGACCCTGATATCATTTTTGCTGATGAACCAACCGGAGCCTTGGATTCAACCACGACACATGAAGTAATGGAGCTGATTTCAAAACTTAATCAAGAAGGGAAAACAGTTATTATGGTGACACATGAAAGAGATGTCGCCGCGTATGCCAAGCGTATTATTATGCTCAAGGATGGGAAAGTAGCTGATTCTCGACACTCCATAAAGAAATAGATTTCTATGAAAAAACTCGACCTCTTTAAAATCTCTTTTGCCTCTATTATTTCCAATAAGCTCCGAACTATGTTGTCGATGCTCGGAGTAGTTATCGGCGTTATCACTATTATCCTCGTTGTCGCTATTGGTACAGGAGCACAAAAACAAGTTGAAGCCCAATTTAAGAGCCTTAATGTGAATACTATCCTCGTGATGGCAAACCGAGGAATATTACTCACCCAGAATCATGTTGATCTTATCAAAGAATCCCCCTACGTTAGTACATCGGCTGGATTTTATCGTAGCAATGTATCAGCGAATAGTAGTGATGCAACTGTGGGAACTGTCTCGCTGGCAGGTCTTTGAATCACCTCTGATATTTTTACGATTATTAGTCTCAAATTTGAAACGGGAGCTATGTTTGATTCATCGGTAGAAAGAGAAAAGTATGTGATTCTCGGATATGGTGCCTTTACACAACTCTTCCCCAATCAAACCGCATCCAGCGTGATGAACACGGTAGTGACTATTAATAAGAAAGAATATACTATCGTTGGCGTCCTCAAAAAATCAGGCGCAGGATTTTGACCAATCACATTTGATGATGCTGTGTATTTTCCCATGAAAACATTTGAGAGCTTTATCGTCAAACAGAAACCACAACTTCAGGTTATTGCTCTGGCAAAAGATACTAAATTAGTTACACAAGCGGTTGATGATATAACACAAAAACTTACCGAAGCTCTCAAATTAGACACTGGTTCAAATTCATTGCGAGTTATTGATGCGGGAAGTAGTGTCTCAACAGCGATAGAAAATGCCAAAACATTGACCTATCTTCTTATCTGAGTAGCCAGCATTGTCTTTATTGTCTCTGGTATTGGTATTATGAATGTGATGTTTGCTTCTGTTGCAGAACGAACAAAGGAAATCGGAATTCTCAAATCCATTGGAGCGAACCAGAGCTCTGTTTTGTGGCAGTTTCTTCTAGAGAGTTTTATTCTCACACTTTTTGGTTCGGTTATCGGGGTGATAGTAGGCGAAGCAGTGATTTACTTTGATCCTTTTGGCACAACACTCCCACTTCTACGGTCTATTTATGGGGATATGATGGCAGTAATGTTTGCGATGATGACGGGTATATTTTTTGGTTGGTACCCAGCTTGGAGAGCTTCAAAGCTTGATCCAGTGGATGCACTCAGGCTATAGATTGACTTATAAAAGTTTTATATATAGTACTTGAATGAACAAATTACTTCAAGACACATTAACTAGTTTTGGTACCGCCATGACGTCATCAAAAAAGAGTTGGACATTGAAGCATACTGTTCGTCTAAAGATTGCTGCTCTATTACTGAGAATGTCAGGAGCAATAAAGCCTAAAACTTCTTCTCCAAGCAGCCCTGAGATACCCTCTATCAAACCTGATTCTATTCAGCACTGGTTTCCATTATTATCACCAGAATTTGTTGCATTTCTACAGGAAAAAGGTTTTTCTCATCTTCCGGTATATACGGTAATTGAGAAAATAAATGTTGAGGTAGATACTCCATACACTCCACGCGAAGCCCATGAAAGAGATGTTATTATGTGAGAACAAAGACTTTTGCGCATCCAGGAGGTGCTTGATAATGGTAGCTACGTATCCCCCGGGAATACAAATCTTGGTAAAATTTTACCAGAACTCATGTCTAGCATTAGAGTTGATGAGGAAGTTCAGGGAACTATTTTAGATTTGTTCAAGCATGCACTCACCATTGCAGATTTATATATTTTAGGATCTGATGGTATACAAGGTATTTTAGCACAAGTTCCAGAACAGTATGAATCCATTATAAGAATCTTTATAGAACAATTACTACAAAGCTTTTCTTATATCTGAACAAGTAACTGAGAACCACCAGAATCAGCCTCAGCCCCATGAACACAAGATACAATTCCTAGTTCAGCGTCTATTACCACCAATAATAATTACCATTATCCACAGAAGCCTGGCTTCTCGCGCATAAGAGCGATGGTATATGGCAGTGTTCTACTCCTATTAGCTTTGGAAAGATGATATATCAATAAGGGGAATATAAAACATGATATTCACAATTTTAAGGCAACTGTTTTACGAGTTTTAAATTTTAGTAGCCTCAAAGAATCAACACCACCAGAGAAGCAAAAAGTGTTTCCTGAGGATGACGTACCAACAGATGCAGGTGACGTACCACCAGACGATGACCTTCCATGGCCTCCAGAAGAACCTAACTAATATCCAAAATGGTATAGTTCAAGAATTTTATAAAAAATGCAAGAAAAAAAATAAAAAATTACTTGCGCAAAAAAAGTATTCACTCTTGTGGCGCAGAATGCCACTTTTTGAAAAATTCACGAAAAATCATTTGACTAGATATGGTATATGAATATAAATGAGCAACACTATATGTTGTGTTTCAAATATTTTCTCCATGTATTCTGTCGATCTCCATTACCAGCCGTTCTTATTTCGTCCACTTCGTGAGGAGAGTGTTGAGGTACCACAAGACCTCGTAACGCTCCTTGAGATAGGAAAGCGTGTACAGCGGTTTAATTATGGAGGAGACCTCAATATCATGTTCAATGATACAACCGAGTGCCACACGCGCCGAATAGCACTTCATGTTGCCAACTTACCGTCAGCATCATTCTTGAATCGTGATAAGATGATGCGTATGGCTTGGATTCATGACCTGCCAGAATCAGTTGCACAAGCTGAAGAAGGGAGTGATGTGTTATCATTTCTTTCCAATATCTCTCAAGATACAAAAGAACTGGAGGTAGCAAAGGATATTCTCTCTCCAGACGATCTGCACCTATACGAACTTATGGAATACAACAAGCATCACCTAAAGTCTTCTTCTGGATCTCCATGGGAAATCGACAAAGAAGCTGTGGTATTCAAGGTAATAGATTGGGTACCAGAAGGGCTTGTCTCCCTGGTTTGGTATATTACCCGTTGGCTCAAGAGTGATGATTATTCTGCGTCTATTTCTTCATTTCCTACGGGAAGTGTGGAACATTTCACCTATCTTCCTCAACGTATACATCATCGAATAGCATGACTTGATGATACTTACCATGAGTTCAAGCACTACATCTTCGATTTGTTGATAGAAGATTTTTATCAACCTGTCATGCAACTTTGGCGAGAAGTCCCTGAAGAACGTATTCCCAAAGAATTTCGTCCAGCCATTTTGGCTTTAGAAGATTTCTTTGGTCACCAAAAATAACCGTCTTTTATTTTCCATTTTTCTAATTTCCTTTTTATGCCCATTGATAAAGTCCGTAAACGCAATCAAGAACTTGTCCCATTTGACAGATCACGTATCGAGAAAGCGCTTGAAAAAGCTTGCGAAGCTGTTGGGCAAAAAGAGCTCGGTTTTATTTCTGACCTCACAAATAAAATTGTGGAGGATCTGAAGCACAAATTCTCTGCTCGGGATATGATTCCTGGTGTAGAGGATGTTCAGGATTATGTTGAGCTTCATCTGATGCGCTCTGGACACTATGAGATTGCAAAGGAATATATCACCTATCGCCAAAAACGTCTCGATGAACGCAAGAGAAATATTTTCAAAAAGCGCGTCAACCTCAAGCCATACGAATACCCAGAGCTTATCGAGTACGTCGATGCTGTTCGTCATTCATACTGGATTCATACAGAGTTTAGCTATACATCAGATGTTCAAGATTTTCACGTCAATCTCTCTCCAAAAGAACAAAATGCTATCCGCAATGCGATGCTCGCTATCGCACAGATAGAAGTTTCTGTGAAAACATTTTGGGGTGATGTGTACAAAAAAATTCCAAAGCCAGAAATTGGAAATGTGGGTGCAACGTTTGCAGAGAGTGAGGTGCGACATCAGGATGCCTATTCATTTCTCCTGGAGCTCCTCGGTATGAATAATGAATTTGAGAAAATCAAAGAAATACCCGTTATCATGAATCGTATTCATTACCTCGATAAAGCGATGTTTAATGCTCGCAGCGAAGATAATCAAGAATATGCACAGGCAGTCCTCCTCTTCTCACTCTTTATCGAGCATGTGTCACTCTTTTCGCAGTTTTTGATTATCATGTCATTTAACAAGCATAAGAATGTGCTCAAGGGTATTTCAAATGCTGTCGAGGCAACTTCAAAAGAAGAACAAATTCATGGACTCTTTGGTATCGATCTTATCCGTATTATCCAAGAGGAAAATCCGAGCTGGTTCGATGATGAATATAAGAATCAAATTTATACACTCTGTCGGGAAGCAAATGAAGCAGAAGAGGCCATTATTGATTGGATATTTGAAGCAGGGGAGTTGGATTTCCTCCCAAAGAATACCGTGAAACAATTCGTGATGAATCGATTTAATAATAGTCTTGCCTCAATTGGTATGGATAAAATATTTGAAGTCGATGTGAAAGAACTCGAAAAAACGGACTGGTTTGATGATGAAGTTATCGCCACCAAGCAAATTGATTTCTTTAACAAACGCTCTATTAACTATAACAAACGGAGCACGAGTATTACGTCCGGAGACCTCTTTTAGAAATACAAAATACAGATACAAAATACATGAATACTTTCCTTAATTTTGTCTTTTGCACTTTGTCCTTTGTATTAAAAAATATCTATCTTTAATTTTCTATTTATGCGCTGGCTCAACGACTATTCAAAACAATTCCTCCAAAATGGGTACCTCCTCCCAGGAGAAACCGCTGAAGAGCGAATCACCCTGATTGCTAAAACTGCTGAGAAAATTCTCGGGAAAGCAGGATGGGCTGATAAATTCTATGACTATATGTCAAAGGGATATTATTCTCTCTCAACGCCGGTTTTTGCGAACTTTGGTCTCGAGCGAGGTCTCCCTATTAGTTGCTTCGGTTCCTATATCGATGACAATATGGCGAGCATTCTCTACACACAAGCTGAGGTTGGTATGATGAGCAAATACGGAGGAGGATGTAGTGGATACTTTGGAGCTCTCCGTCCACGAGGATCTGAGATAAAAAATAATGGAGCCTCATCAGGAGCAGTACATTTTATGAATCTCTTTGAATCTCTGATTAATGTTGTAAGCCAGGGGTCTGTTCGTCGAGGACATTTCGCACCCTACCTCCCAGTAGAGCATCCAGATATCGAGGAATTCCTGAATATCGGTATGGAAGGCAATGAAATCCAAAAACTCACGCACGGTGTCACTGTCACCAACCAATGGCTCGAGGAAATGGTGGCAGGGGATGAGAAAAAGCGCGATATTTGGGCAAAAGTCATTCAACGCCGTACGATGATGGGGTATCCATATATCTTCTTCACAGACAACGTGAACAACAACACCGTCGATGTATACAAGGACAAGGGTCTCAAAATCTACGCAAGTAATATGTGTACAGAGATTATGTTGCCTTCCAAGAAAGACTGGTCATTTGTATGCAACCTCTCGAGTATGAATCTCCTCTACTACGATGAGTGGAAAGAGACGGATGCCGTTGAAACTATGGTCGAATTCCTCGATGCGGTGATGACAGAATTTATCCAAAAACTTGAAGCACTTCGTGATAGCAATGAAGAAAGCGAACGACAAGGATTTTACTTTATGCAGAGAGCGTACAACTTCGCTGTTGAAAATCGCGCACTTGGACTCGGAGCTCTCGGATGGCATTCGTACCTCCAGAGCAAGATGATTGCATTTGAATCTCAGGAAGCACGCGGACTCAACCGAGAAATATTTCAAACTATTCACGACCGAGCCTATGCTGCCTCAGCGAAACTCGCACAAGAATATGGTGAACCAGCTATCCTCAAAGGATACGGACGACGCAATACGACACTCCTCGCTGTCGCGCCAAATACGTCATCAGCCTTTATCATCGGGCAAGTATCACAGAGTATCGAACCATGGCTCTCAAATGCGTATGTCAAAGACCTCGCAAAGATCAAAACCACTATCAAGAACACAGCGCTTGAGAAAGTCCTCGAAGCGCACGGACAAAACACTCGTGAGGTATGGCAAATTATCCGAGACCATGATGGCTCAGTCCAACACCTCGAATTCCTCTCACAAGAAGAAAAAGATGTCTTCAAGACCTTCTCAGAAATTGACCAATATGCTATCATCGACCAAGCGGCTGATCGCCAGAAGTTTATCGATCAAGGTCAATCATTGAATCTCATGATCAATCCAAAAACGCCTGCAAAAGATATCAATGCTATCTATCTCGATGCATGGAGACAAGGCATCAAGACCCTCTACTACCAACACTCAAAGAGCGCTGCTCAAGAACTCTCTCGAAAGATTGTGTGTGTAGGATGTGAGTCGTAAACTTATTAAGGTATTGCTATAATTTAATATTTCTTTTATGACTCAAGAAAATGAAATTTGTAAATCATGATTGCCTGAATGTTTTGTAATAATGCCAATATCTGATCCCGAGTGATATACTTCCTGACATTTCAGAAAGGTTTACGAAGATGTGATAACGGTTTCTTGTGAGAAAGCATGATTTAGGGCTGTACGGGCTGATGATGTGAAACAGACAAATCTCATTCATCTAGATGTTATTCAGAAACTTATAGAATCCCCGATGGCTATTTGTGACCTTAGTAATAGAAATCCTAATGTTTTATTTGAGCTTTGATTGAGACAAGCATTTGATAAGCCTACAGTTTTAATACAGGAATGTTGAACAGATAGAATATTTGATATATCACCATTGCGTATTACTGAATATAGACGAGAATTAGGCTATAGAGAAGTCTTGGAAGATCAAGATACAATAGCCCAGACCATTATGGATACGAAAACAGCGACTGATAAAGGAGAATGAGTAAATTCCATTATTAGTCTCCTCTCTTTATCCAGTGTTGCTACATTGCAGGAAATATGAAATGATAATTCGGCCATAATGATGCAAGTAGTAATGTCGGAAATGAATGAATTAAGATCTGATTTTAGAAAAATGATGAGAATGAATGAAAGTCGTGATTCATTGCGGTCTAGTAGACCCATGGATTATGAAAGATTAAAAATAGATTTTCAAAAATTCCAGACATTATTACAAAACGGAGCACCTATCGAGGTTGCAAAAGAGTTCTATGATTGATTAAGAAATCAAGCACTAAGGTACTCAGAAAGAAGTCTAACAGGACAAAGGAGGGAGCAGCTTGAATTTTTATTACTAGAAGCTGAACATATTTTTTCAAAATATTTATCAAAAGATGAGAAAAATTAGATAGAAAATAATTTATGACTATCCACCTCTTCGCCGCTACAAAAGCGTTTATCATGTATCAGGGGAAAGTGTTGCTTCTACGGGAGTCGACACAATATAGTGATGGTGTTCATGCGGGGAGTTACGATATTCCAGGTGGGCGAGTGACACCAGGAGAGCATTTTGATGAATGTTTACTTCGAGAGGTGTCAGAAGAAGCAGGGCTTACTATCAGGATAGGTCGTCCTTTTTTCGTCAATGAATCATGGCCAGTTGTACGAGGAGAAAAATGGCAGATTATCCGGACATTTTTTGAGTGTTTCGCTGATTCTGACGAGGTTATCTTGAGCCGTGATCACTCAGAGTATATTTGGATTGATCCAGCGGATTTCGGAGACTATCCGATTATCCCCAATCTGATACCAGCTTTTGAGAATTATCTCTCTCGATAAAAAATAATCCCCTCGATACAGAGGGGATATTTGTTGTCAAAATCTTCTAAGTATTAAGTATTTGCACGATAGCTTGGAGTTTTTCTTTTGGTGCTGTAAATTGGGTGGTGCCATTGGTATTGGTTGTGGTGATACTGAGTTTTTTGATTGCTGTTGTGTAACGATTGATAGTATCGGTATCTGTCCCGAGGAGGGTACCTGTGAGAGTATCTTTTTTGACACTCAGTGTGTATTGAAATGTCTTATCATTGGTCACTCGATAGCCAGTGTATTGCCCATCGTTGATGACTTTTGGAGCTTGAGAAAGTTCTTGGAAAACTTTTTGCTGACGCTTCTCGAGATCCTGCATACGCTGGTTCATCTCAGACCACGTTTTATCAATATCCTCAAAAGAAACATCAGAGACTACCCGAGGCATCATAAAAGTACGAGTATGCATCGGTCCATACCAAACACGTTCCAGACGGCTGAGGCGATGTTCGTATGATGCAATGACTATTATCATGATAATCCCAAGTATCACAGCAATAGTCCCACCTTTTCCAAGTTTCTGATAAGAGTGTTGTGCGTAGCTCCGAATTTTCTTTCACCATTTTGTTTTTCCTTCGGAAGGAGAGGTAGTTTCTTCTTTTGCCATACATAGATGATTAGAAAATAAAGTGCCAATAATTTTATACGAGTCATTTTTAAAATCAAGATTCTTATCTTGACGAAAAAAGATGGAGTATGTAAAAATTAACTTTTCTTTGCTATCTGTGCGTTGAGGTCTTTACTGTATTTTTTGTTATAATTGGAGAGTAACATATGAGCCTTTGGAGAGAGTCCAGTAGTTTTGCCCTTTAGGACACCTCGTACAATCATATCAATCCACTTACCAGCCCTGCGACCAACATCTGAGGCATATTTACTGTCAGCGATTTCATTAATAAATTTTGCCCAATCACCTCTATTGAGAGCATTTACAGCATCCGGGAATCCAGGAAGATTTCCTTTTGGAAATATGCCGTATTCTCAAATATTATAGGACATATCTACGAGCATATTGCGGATAACAGGAGGATATTTACTCCAGTCTTTGCCACAATGAGCTCGTATCTTTTGGTACCGAGGCACATATCGCATCTCGAAGAGGTCAGCTCCTTCATCAGGGGATATGCTTTCTTCTCCATGCATAATTTTTTTAATAGAGTCATCACTGTGTCACTTCCTTTTGAGATAGTCAGCAACTTCTTTCCCATATGATGCGAAGGGGTAGCGTGTTTGCAAAGTACCCACATTGGTACCATAACCAATAGCGTAGGTCGTTTTACCTTTTATTTGTGTATCGACTTTTATTCGAGGAGAAAATCCCTCAAAAATCATCGTCAGACCTCGCATGTCTGTAGTATCATTTGTTATTTTTTCTGATGAAACACGTTGTATTCTCTCCGGGGTATGTTTGGCGAGTTGTTGAGGTGCTCCGCTGGTCTGAAGTTTTTTAAGTGGAATATTCTTTGTTTTAGCATAAGGAATTATGATAATTTCCCCTATACTAATGGCATTTGGTGAAGTAATTTTTGGATTTACATTGAGAATGCTCTCGAGTGTAACGCCATGCTCTCGAGCGATATGGGAAAGAGTATCACCCTTTTTGATATTATAGGCCTTGAGTACTTGATATTCAGGAGATTCATTTCATTCTGCCACGGTTCGTTCTACTGCCTCTGTTGTTTTGTTTGGGGTAACAATCACAGACTCGGATTGAGGATTTCCTCCAAATAAAATATTTCCTACTTTTTCTCTTATATCCGTTACACAGAGAGATACTGATAGTAACCCCCCTGCCAGGAGGCCAGCTTTTCTGAGAGTAAAGGGCGGAATTTTATCCAGGGGTATATGGTTAAACAAAGTATGTTTCATACTCTTAGAATACTCTATCTTTCTCTTGAAATCAAGTATTGTGAAAGAATATTTTTTATTATAATACATATTATGATTGACCTCCAAGCACTCCAAAAAGAAATCTATGCCAATAAAATTGCAAAAGGCTTTAATGTGACTGATATAGCACTTGAATTTTCGCTCACTCACGAAGAACTCAGTGAAGCATTTCATGCTTATCGCAAGAAACTTCCCGACCTTGGGGAAGAACTCGCTGATGTGATGATTTATCTTCTCGGAATGGCAGAAATCCTGGGAATTAATCTGGAGGCAGAAATCCTCCAAAAGGTAGAAAAGAATAAGAAACGAGAATATAAAACTATTGATGGAGTATATGTGAGAACAAAGGAAGCAGAATAAGGAGCACCTATATTGCTTCTTTCGACTTATGGGATAAAATCTTCTTCTAATTTCTTTTTATGAAACGTATATTGCCTTTGCTGGGAGTGTTGGGTATAGTGATAGTTCTCGTATATTTTTTCTTTACGCAGAAAGTTCATGCTCCAACGATTGTAGTAGATATACCGACCACTACTTCTCAACAAACTACACTCTCTTCAGAGACGACAAATACTCCAACCCAGGTGATTGAAGTGACCTCACCACGTCCAAATGATTCTATAAAAAGCCCACTGATATTGACAGGGAAGGCTCGTGGCTCATGGTATTTTGAGGCATCATTTCCTATAGAGCTTCGAGATGCGAATAATGTTCTCATAGCCAAAGCAGTTGGTCAGGCTCAAGGGGATTGGATGACAGAAAATATGGTACCATTTACAGCAACGATCACTTTCCCTGCTCAGCCACAAGGAAGTCATGGCATGATTACACTCAAAAATGATAATCCATCTGGAGAACCAGAAAAGAGTATGATGTTTGATGTGCCTGTGACTTTCTAAATAATACCATGAGAGCAGTTGCATTATAATATCATTATGTATAATATCATAATGATGCCCATGAATTCTGGTTTAGATTTACCTTCCGATGTAGAGCTTGTGTGGGATCCACGACCTGATGAAGGCGGGGTCAAAAGAGGGGATTCTTTCTGCTTTTTAAAAACTGGAACTGATTGAGCAAAAACTTTTTGGAAGGAATATCCATATGATGTACGTGTAATCCAAAGATATCACAAATTGCAAAATCAAATTGCACAATTGGTGAATACAGAAGATATTGTTGCCCAAGTAGGGAAGAGAGTGAATATACTAGTATTACCAGAGGATATTTTATGATACTCTCGTGATATGCAGTTTTTATCCCCCTATGTATGATGTCGTGTTCAGGTGCCATATGTGGTCTGAACACCACATAACAGACAGTTTTCCCTTACAGAAATTATCCGTGAACGAATAGCCCCTCATATAAAAATCCAGACAATTCAGTCCGTAAATTGTAAGGAAACGGAATGAGGCATAATTGTGACTGATATTGCTTGGGATATTCCAACATTCTTACGGGATAATCCCAGTGAAGATGTTGTTTTGAACGAGCTTGTTGCTCATGCATATCATGAATGGAGCCAGTATATGTGTGAAAGTTTGATTCCTGAGTTTACAGCCGTAACCCGAGAAGTACTCGCTCTATAACAGAAAAACGAATTTGTGGATTTTCTGGAATGTAGGCTGAAAGGAAGATCCTGACCTCTTCTGTATCTATCGATGGATCTATAAATACATCGAGATTATTGATGATATGATTTTTGACGACAATACGAAGAATAGTTGGTCATTCGGTGATTCTGATAATACCAAATTCCCTTATCCGTGGATAACTATATATTTCACTATTAATTGCGACGCCAGAGGCACTTACATCCACGCGCGTCATATCGGGCGTGTTAATCTCATAGAGGAGATAAACCCCAACAAAAAGAATTCCAAGGATGCCAAGAGGATAAGCCCCGAGCAAGAAGCTCATCACGATAAGCGCCAGAATGAGGGTAATAGCAATCATATACCACTGTTTTCATCGATGAAATTGTGTTTCAAAAGCCCATGAATATTCGGGAGTGTCCATAATTTAGATATTATCAAGAATAAAGTTTATAATAACCCATGATCACCACGAAACAATTGCTCCAAAGAAAGCCATTTTGATAGCTGTTTTCCCAGTACTTTTAAATTCTTCGTTTACGCCGCCAAAAATATACATAAGTGCTCAGAGGAGTATAACTCCTAAGCTGATATACCCAACAAATGACAGGAGAGTGCTGGCTACGCTAATAATAATGCAGGGGAGTTTCCCGAACGAAATATTCCCTGTACGGAGATCATTTGAGGTTACACAACCACTTCATTCCAATATGGATTTTGAAGCCGCGAGACTGACTCGGGTAGCTAGAAGAGAAAGAATGGCAATTATTCGTCGCATAGGAGTGAAATGAGAAGTTTATCAACTAGATATTTAGCGATAGTATTTGTCGTCTCGAGAGCGAGGCGAGTTTCTCGTATATATTTAGCGTTTCTCGGGGATAGTGTACCACTCAGTACAGCGTTTTGCAATCAGGTTACCACCCAAAGGGCTTGCTCTTTTTTGAATTCTTTGCCTAATGTGAGACTAAAGAGTCACTCAGGATGTCATGTGACAAAACTATCTACTGCATCTTGGTATGGATTTGTTCCTCGTTGAATGCCATCGGTATCGAGTGTCACAATACGTGACTGGAGAGTAGGGATGATTTTTTCAGGAGTTTGACTCGTGACCAAAATAAGGAGTCTCTGAGGTACATCTTCAAATACCTTCAAGAGCGCATTATGTGCATTCATGGTGAGAGCGTCGATATTGAGAAAGAGCGCTACAGAGATATCTCCTCCAGGAGTTTGGTAGAGCTTTTCTGTAAATGCGCGTATTTTATCAATTCCATGGTGTTTGGAGGCTCGATCAGAACAATCATACCAGAGAAAATCAGCAATACTTTTCTCTTCAATTTCCTCTAATGAGACAATTTCAACAGAGAATATATCGTGCATAATATCACAAACAGTTTCTTCGGACACCAGAAGTGGTGCTGATTGTCCTCAAGATTTTAGGGTTTCAATGATAGAAGCGATTCTTTCTCAGTGCATGAAATGATTATAGGGATTTTATAGATACAGCAAAAACTCTTTCAAAATTGTAAAAAAGATACTATTACCTATACTATTTGTATTCTGTTTTTATGCGTTTTCTTCTTTTTCTTCGAGACCGAGTCTTACCCTACCTTTTCTTGCTCTGTATTGTGATTGGATGATTAGGAGGTATTGGCTGGCTCTTGGCACAGACTTATTTTTGGAATACTTCTCAGGTTACTTTTATCGTGGATGCAGAAATTGTTTCAGTTAAGATGGATATTGCGGCGAGAATTATCTATCAGGATTTTCCTCTTTTCCAGAGTACGTACCCATTTCATATTACTATTCCGTATAGTCGTGAAATGAGCTGCTCAAAGGAGTGTATATTTACCGATATTCCAGCTGGAGATGCACAGATTACTTTTACAACTCAATCAGGCACACAGTTTAATGAACATGCTACTATACTGCCGGACACACAAGGAAACATCGATATGCGTATGCCAATTCGTGTAAAAGAAATTCCCCCCTCAGATGTGGTAAAAAACATATGAAATAACCCAAAGACGGATATCGACTCAGAAAGCATTTTTTACAAAAATACCCTTCAAGGACTTTGGTTATTCTATAACAAAGGACTTTTATTTCTCTATGATGTTACGGCCGGACAGAGCATTCTTTTGGCAAATAATATAAAAATCAGTTCCGTGGCGCGAGGAATACAGGAGGGGACATATTATCTCATCACTGATACAAATGAGATATTTCTCTTTGATCGGTATGGTAGGCAAAAAACCGAGAAAGTTACTCATTCTATCCTCCAAGATCAAGATCTAACTTGGGAGCTCAGAAATGGTGATGTAACAACGAAATTGTTGGTTTGAGGTAAGGAAAGGATATTTTCCGGAAGACTTTTTTGGTTTGAAATAGATAAAAAACCATATCTCTTTGATGGGCAGAAAATATTGGAGATAATAAATAATTAATCTGTCAATATTTGTGTTTTTCCTTTTCCCTCGTTTTTTGCTATACTGGTAGGGAATTATTGGATATGAAAAGAATTTGGTCGCCAGATTCTTTTTTTTACCAAAAATATGTATTTCTTATTATTTTTTTATGCTTGATCTCAAAGCTATTGAAGTCGCCATCAACCATATTGCGGCAGAACGAGGACTCCATCGTGAGGATCTTATCGAAATTATCGAAGCCGCTATTCGTACTGCTTACAAAAAGGACTATGGTGATAAAGATGAATCAGTCAATGTAAAACTTGATTTTGAAGCAGGGGATATCACTATTACTGTAGAAAAAGAACTCGTGGAAGTAGTAGAAAACCCTCATACCCAGATTGCCCGTGCTGACCTTGGTGAAGATGCTGATGCATTTGAAATCGGCGATATTATCGAAATCGATGCGAGTGATGTCCTCCGCGACAATCCTCAAGTCTTTGGTCGTATTGCTTCTCAGGCAGCGCGCCAAGTAATTATCCAAAAAATTGGTGATTCAGAGAAGGCAAAAGTCTTTGAGCTCTTCAAAGATAAGCAAGGTGAAATCGTGAATGTCCGTGTTGATATGGTCGAAAATGATCGTGTTTTCGTAGAATTCAACGGTTCACAGGTTCTCCTTCCACGAAGCGAACAAGTGAGCCGAGACAAGTATACACCAGGTATGCGTATCTATACCTATGTTAAAAAAGTCGAAGATGAAGGGAAGGGTGACCCAAAGGTTATCCTCTCGCGTAAAGATCCACAACTCGTTGCGAAGCTTTTTGAATTGAGTACGCCTGAGCTTGAAGACAATACTATCGAGATAGTCCGTATTGTTCGTGAAGCAGGATTCAAGACCAAGATTATTGTTGCTTCCGAGTTTGAAGAAGTGGATCCAGCAGGAGCACTCATTGGACCCAAAGGTATTCGCGTGAAAGCGGTCGTCGAAGAACTCTTTGGAGAAAAAGTGGACGTAATTAACTATACAGACAATGCTCGTGAACTCGTGGCACAAGCACTCAATCCTGCGAAGATTCTTGATGTACAATTTGATGAAAATGATGTAGCAGTGGTGACTGTTCCAAAAGAAGATGAAGTACGAGCTATTGGTCGAAGTGGAGGCAATGTCCGTCTAGCTGAACAGTTGACTGGATACCGTATTCGATTGGTAGGTGTAGAAACAGAGGTACCACAGGCTTAGTTCTAATTCCGTCATTTCTCGGGCTTGCCCCGAGAATCCAGGTTATCTATCTCAAATTACTTTTAACTTTTAACTTTTATGGCTGACAAGAAATATATCGGAGGTTCTGCAAAAGCAGTCTCTACACAGTATGGCGAGATCATGAATCTCTCCCTCAAGCTCGCTGATATGCAGGATATCGTCAATGAGAAGGGGTATGTGAATATGACGGTTCTTAAAAGAAAAGAACCAGGACAATATGGCGATACACATTATGTTGTGGAAAATGACTATAATAAGAATCGTGAAAATGCTGGAGGAGATGCTGGTCCAGTAACGACTCCAGCTGCTGAAATGGATGTTCCATTTTAATCCAGACTTGTAATAAGAGAAGAAATATGATATCATAAGGGTATAACTATCTAGTCATACCCTTTTTATATGCTCTATAAGGATTTTTTAAAAGATTTGGCTTATTGTCCATTTTGTCAGCCTATGCGTAGAGTTATTGTTCAAGAACAAAATGCCTTTCTGACATATTCTTTGGCTCCATATCACAAACACCACTTACTGGTTATCCCAAATAATCATGTTGAACAATTTCAAGATCTCACGAGTCAAGAAACACAATCAATAGAAAAGTTATTACACAAATGAGTTAACTTACTAAGCTCCCTGGGGTATAAGGACTATACTATTCTTGTGAAAAACGGAGAAAGAGTGGGCAAGAGTATAGGGCATTTACATTATCACATTGTGCCTGTTGTTATGATTGGTGACCTTGATCATTTTGGACAAGAAAGAGAGGTTATGTCTGAAAAAGAAATAGCTGAACTTTTAGATGAATTCCAAAGATATCTGTAATAATTTTATCCCCGATATCCTTTACAGACCACATATTCCTCAAAGCTTCTGTCACGACAAGCCTCTGGTTTGATGCATTTCACAATCTTGAATATTTTTTTTGTTTTTTCCATCACTTTTGCGAGGTCTCGACCGACAAATATTTTCATTACGAGATTTCCCCCTGGTACGAGAAATTTTTCCGCAACTTTTACTACCTCGAGACACAGCATCGCGCTATGGTATTGATCGTCATCATTTCTTCCCGTTGTTCTTGGAGCAACATCAGAGGTGATAAGGTCACAGTTCCGTAGTCCCATACTTTTAAGGTATTGTCGCATCACTTCATGTGTTTCTGGAGCCGTCATATCTCCGACATAGGTAGTGACATTTTTTTGTGCAAATTTCTTCACTTCTTGCAAATCAATTCCGAGGACTCTTCCTCATTCTCCTACAGCATTTGTGAGGACTTGTAACCAACTTCCTGGTGCACAACCGAGGTCAATAACTGCCATACCAGGCTTGATAATATGCATATCTTCTTCGAGCTGTATTAGCTTAAAGGCGCTTCGTGCACGGTATCATGCCGCCTTTGCTTTATGAAACCAGGTATCCTGTACCTGATATCCTCATCGATTAGCTATTCGTGGAGCTTGTATTTTTTTCTTTTTTATGGGAGTTGGTTTTTTCTTGAGCATGATTAGATGATAATAACGATTTCTCATCGAAAGATACCTTTTTCGGCAAGTTCGTACAATTCATCGAGCGTTCCTCGATGATAAGTTTCATGAATTTTGGTAAGTTCACGGGCCACACAGGCTATTTTTTCTCCTCAGAATGTTTTTCTCAGGTCATCGAGTGTTTTACTGATTCGGTGAGGTGATTCATAGATAATCGCTGTATAATCTTTTTCTGCGAGTTCTTTTAAAAGCGTTTGTTTTCATTTCTTCAAAGGGAGAAATCCAAGAAAACGGAAATCATGCATATGCATTCCTGACCCAATCAGTGCTGTGAGTACGGCAGAAGCACCAGGGATTGGCTCAATCTTAACTCCTTGTGCAACCGCTTCTTGTATTAGGAGATAAGCAGGGTCAGAGATTCCTGGAGTGCCCGCATCCGAAATATAGGCGATATGTTTTTCTTTCGCGAGTTCGATAATCTTGACTGCCTGTTCTCGCGTACTGTGACTATGAAAACTCTGGAGAGGTTTGGATATCTCAAAATGTTTCAACATAGAGCCACTATGTCGGGTATCTTCGCAGACAATCATGTCACATTCTCGAAGCGTTCGAAGTGCCCGGAGGGTTATATCTTCGAGGTTTCAGATAGGAGTGGAGACGAGGGATAGCATAATTATTTTGTTATTTGTGTGAATCTTGGAACCATTTCTCCATCCCATTCCACCATTTCTTCCCACATCGAGAGCGGACGAGCGCAAAGAGCGTATCAATCCCACCAATCTTCACTGCCAGCATCATAGAGAGGGCGATAGATAACGAGTTCTTCGTTTGTTTCAGAATGTTTAGCAACCCCAATAATCTCATAGGTATGATTATTATCTCATCCAGTGGATTTATAGTGTCGGTAGATGGAGCCAGGGGTAGGCATAGGAAATTATAAATATCAAACTGGTGTACGTTTTTTTGATGTAACATTTCTACGAACTTTTCAAGTTTCTAGATTTATTTCTCATCCATTTTTGAGAGGTAAACATAACTCAAAATCTTCTCGTAAAATATGCGATCTTGGAGGCGGATCTGTATTAATATGATCACGAAATGAATGAGCAACATGTGTTAGAAATATTCTTCTATCACCACTTTCATCATAAGGAAGCAACCTCGTTGTAGTTCACCAAATATTTTCAGGTATGAGTTCTTGAGCAGGTCAATCTAATAATTCACGGACCCGAGCACACATATAACAATCACAGTGCTTATTATGAGCATCTCATTCTCGGATAAAGATTGCCTGCCTACCCCCATAATATGTAATTGTGAGGTCACATGGTTCTAATCTATGAGGTATGGTTGGTGTTTGAGGGAGATTACATTGTATTCTTTCAGCAAATCCATCCTGCACTTTCTGGATATCACTAGGACGTAAAATTTCGGAAGAGACTGATAAAATATCAAGCATTTTTAAGGTATATTTATAATTATTGTTCTTAGGAGTTTTTTCATACCTGTTTCTGTTCCTTTGAGTACTTCTAGAGTTGCATCTTGTGCTATCTGTGAAAGATTATGAAAATCGATAATACATCCCTGCCTCTCCAAACTCACTAATCAATTATATGTGTTTGAAGCCACAGATCTTTCTATTATATAAGAGATCTGACTTGGATCTGAAGGCGGTAAGAGACCGATACGCCCAGCAAATCTTGCAATACTTTTGGGAAGTATGGCCCAACTGATTGCTCGATTTCTCTTTTTTGAGTGTTCTCTCATCGAGAAGAATTGTATCGATAGGGTGGGACATACTATTTGATGACAATATTAAGAATTTTATTCGGAATAAAAATTTCTTTGAGAATTGTTGCTCCCTCGAGCCATTTTGCGATTTCTGGTTTTGATTCTATGGTTGTACGGACTTCATCCACAGCGACGCCTCGCATAAATGGATAGGTTCCTCGGAGTTTTCCATTGATTTGTACCGCAATCATCACCTCATCATCGATAGTGAGGGCTTCAATATATTCTGGCCATTCAGTTTCGTAGATACTCTCTTCATTTCCCATGAGAGACCAACATTCTTCTGCCATATGTGGCGCAAATGGATGAAGAAGTCAAGCGAGTGCCTGTTTCCATTCTTGTCGACTATCGGCATCAGCTGGGGCTCATTCATTCATGATCACATTAAGCATCGAGATAGCCGTATTAAATTTCATGTTCTCAATATCTTCTCCGATTTTTTTGATAGCTCTATGCATAGTCTTTACCGCTTTCATATCATCAGTTGCGAGGAACGCCTTGAATTCCTCACTCGCTTCGTCAGTGATAAAGAGGCGATGAATTTTTTCAAGTAAGCGATAATTTCCAATAATCGCTTTAGTATTCCAGGGAGAGACATCACTAAAATCTGCCATACTCATCTCATACATTCGGAGGGTATCAGCGCCATATTCCTCGATAACATCATCAGGATTTATCACATTTCACTTTGATTTACTCATTTTTTCTCCATCTGGCCCTAGAATGAGTCAGACATTGCGAAGTTTGAAGAAAGGTTCATCTGACGGTACTACACCAATATCAAAGAGGAATTTATGCCAAAATCGAGCGTAGAGAAGATGGAGCACAGCATGTTCTGCACCACCAATATAACTATCAACTTCTCACCAATATTTTACCACCGCAGGATCGACGATAGCCTCACTATTTTTCGGATCCATATAGCGCAGATAGTACCAGCAAGAACCAGCCCACTGAGGCATGGTATTTGTTTCTCGTTTTCCAACGAGATTGTTTCCGAGTCGCACATTGACCCAATCAGGAATCGTCGCAAGAGGGGATTGCCCATCACCTGATGGTTCATATTTTTCCACTTCTGGGAGCTTGAGCGGAAGTGTGTAATCTGGGAGAATCCACGAGTCAATTCATTGGTAGAGTTTTCCGAGAACTGTATCTCACTTCTTTAATATCTCTCCATCAACCCAACACTCATTATCGCGAGTAGTAGGAAGAGAATTTTTATCCTCTTCACTGATATGGATCAGCGGAATCGGCTCACCCCAGTATCGCTGACGAGAGAAAATCCAGTCTCGGAGTTTGTAGTTTGTTACTTTCTTTCCAAAACCCTCTTGTTCTGCTTTTTCGGTGAGTTTAATTCTGGCTTCAGGCGAAGTAATGCCAGTATATTTATCTGAATAAACCAATACCCCGTCATCAGTAGTAGCATTTTCTCAGAGGGCATAATGAAAAGTATTTTTACCCCAATCCTTTTTATTTTTATATAGTTTTTTTAATAATGGGAGACAATCGGTCGAGAAGGTATCACCGAGATTTTCTATTTCATCGAGAGAGAGCCATTCTGCTTGATGTTTTTTATATTCATCATCATCTACTATACCTTGCTCGTCATCAGATAAAAGAAAAAGATGAGAGGTAAATATTCATCTTCTGTTTATATCTTTAAAGGGGTGATAATACTCACTTGAGTTGAGAGGTCATACTTGTCAGACATGTATGAGATTCGTGTATCCTGTCTCTTCAAGTATTTCCCTTTGAGCGGAAATGTAAGCTTCTTCGTTTTCTTCGATTCATCCTGTGACGAACGTGACCCATCATGTCTTGTTCCATTGCAAGCAAAGAAACTTATCTGTTCGAGGATTATATACAATTCATTCGACACAGTTTCTTGGAACAACCAGGATACCTTCTTTGAAAGGGCTTTGGTTGTCTCGAGTGTTTTGAGCAATACTTTGTTTGATTTCTAGTCCATACTTCTTCGCAAAATCCCAATCTCGTTCATCGTGGGCTGGTACTGCCATCACGGCGCCTGTTCCATAATTTCCGAGAACATAGTCTGCTATCCAGACTGGTACTTTCTCATTATTATACGGATTGACCACGTACGATCCGGTAAATACACCAGTCTTCTCTTTTTTCTCATTTGTTCGGTCTTGATCGGATTCAGATTTTGTTTTCTCAATGTATTTTAGACATTCTTTCTCGTGCTCTGACGTGATAAATTGTGCAACAGTTGGATGGTCTGGTGCGACGACAACATACGTCATACCGTAGACAGTATCAATACGCGTCGTGAAGACTTCGATATCTGGACAATCAATTCATTTTAAACTAAACTGACACCCCTCACTGCGTCCAATCCAATTTCTCTGCATTTCTTTGATACCTTCTGGCCAATCAAGCCGGTCTATATCTGCTAGGAGTCGGTCAGCATATTTTGTAATAGCGAGGACCCATTGCCGAATTGGTTTTTTCTCAACATGCGTTCCACAGCGTTCACATTTACCATCCACCACTTCCTCATTAGCTAGTCCTGTTTTACAGCTTGGGCAAAAATTAATGGGTTTATCACTTTCGTAGGCAAGCCCCGCTTCGAAAAGCTTCAAAAATATCCATTGAGACCATTTGTAGTATTCTGGATCTGTCGTATCTACTTCACGATTCCAATCAAATGAGAAACCAAATTTTTGGAGTTGTTCTCGGAAATGATTGATGTTATTGGCTGTTGTGACCGCAGGATGAGTACCAGTTTTTATGGCATAATTCTCTGCCGGTAAACCAAAAGCATCCCATCCCATTGGATGAAGAACGTGGTATCATTTTGCATGTTTGTATCGAGCGATGATATCTGTTGCCGTATAGCCTTTTGGATGACCAACATGAAGCCCCGCACCACTAGGGTAGGGGAACATATCAAGGGCATAGTATTTTGGTTTCTCGAGAGCCAGAATATCCACTAAGAGTTCAGGGAATTCTTTTGTACCAGACGCTTCATTAAAATGTCCTCTTCCAGAAAATTCACGAAACATTACATGGGATAAATCGGAATAATATTCCTTTGCAGAAGTGAGGTTAATGTAGGGATCGTTATCTGAGAGATAAACAGTTGCGGTGAGTTTTATTTGTTCGAGCGGACATAGTACCTCATTATACTGTTCCAATGCTGTTCGTATCTCATCATTAGCATATTCCTGTCATTTATATGTCGGTGCCACGAGGATGAGTTTGCCACGAGAAAAATTGTGTTTGGCAGCAAAATGACAGGCCAGTTTACCTCCTAAGCTATGTCCGATGATAATGCTATCTGGCTCCAGAATAGGCGCATACGTATCTAAAAATAAAAGTTGCTCTTCCAGATTCGGCTCTTGCGAGTGTGGAAGATCTGGAATATGGATGGTGTATCATGTATCTTGGAGTTTCTTTTGGAGCCATGGAAACCAATTTTCTCTACTATCTCAACCCCAACCGTGTAAAATAAGAACAGTTGGTTTCTGGGGATTTTCACACTCAAATGTATCATATTCTGCCCAGTATTTTTGCCATTTTGGCTCGATAGATTGATGAGGATACATAAAATAAATACAAAATACAAATTACAGAATGAATAATTATAAAAAAATACCCACTCAGTGAATGGGTAAATTATAGAGAAAAATCAGGTTTTACAACACTCTTTTGTATCCTAATTACATCCCATGGGGTCACACATAAAACATCGTCCGATAACAAAACCATCTTGGAGGTATGGTGGGAGGATACGAGCTGCTGTTGCAATACTCGCAACAGTGATAATTCCATAGAGAGTATATTTCTGCCATTTCTTGAGTTTTTTCATCCGAGGAAGCAACAAGAGCATGACAACTTGTAGTGCAATCGTCCCTAGAAGAGTAGACCAGATTATGAGTTGGATTCGACCACATGGCATATGGCACCATGGGGCATTTCCAAAACCTGACATTTTTCTTGTAGGAATTCCTTTTGCAAAGGCTGCCATAGTGGCAGAAGAAAGAAGAGGAATGATATATTTTTTCATAAAAATAGAGATACGTAAGTCAGTTCATTATAGGGAATTTTTTTTTTTTTCAGTTTTTTCCTGAGATAAATATTTGACAATAAGTATATTAATTTTATAATAATAAATATATGAAGTATACTCCCAAACGCCCAGAAATTCCACCAGATATATCTCCAGGGCCATTATTCCCTGTTTATTTTTCTGGTTTACCTATTGCACAATGGGGCAAGGCTGAACCAGAAGTATTGATAAAAAGAATTAGGGAAAAATCAGAATGAACTGAATGACTGAGTGAGATAAAGATGTTAACCGCCAAGAAATTACAAGCAGTAATAGGTACTGTATTAAAATCACCCAAAGAAGTTTTACTCACCCAAAAAGCCATCCAAGTCCAGAGATATGTAGAAGGTATTCTTTTGTGCCAGCCATTTTTAGCACCTATTACTTTTAATCAAGTTAAGGCCTTTGTAGATGAGAATAGGGATAAAGTCGATGTTTGATGACTTGTTGCGATACTTCAAGAACAAGAAGAACTCTATCTCTTTGTTCTCCAGTATCAATCTTTGATTAGTCGTCAGGTGATAACTGATTTTCCAGCTGCAATTTCTGCGTTTCTGATAACTATGGAAAGCGATTTACCCGCAGAAAAACAACCAAAACACCTCATAGAGCTTTTGAAAAAATCAGAAACCTCCACGGTAACCTGGAGACAACTATGATCCTGCCTAAAATCCCTCAAGAATGGACTGTACTATTCTTCTCAGGCACATAGGCAAGTTGCGTAGACTATCCCCATAATTTCAGCAAACTCATCCCAATAACTCCTGTTGTAAAAAGTATTACAGTAATGTACTTCATTTTATGAGATGATTGCGCGTGAATCATGGGGAGAAATTCTACATTGGAGACATAGAGAAGTGATCCACCAGCAAAAGCAGTGAGGAGACTGACAAACAATACATTTTGAGAGGGGATAAGGACATCTGACAAGAGATACCCAAGCGGTGCCGCAAGAGCAAATACGAGGAGGAGCATAATCTGATTTCTTGTCTGAAAATGTGATTGTTTGAGAAGTGATGCGAGTGATAGAGAAACAGGTATTTGATGGATTGCCACACCAGTCAAGATACTGATTCCAAGGTTAGAACTCAGGCTCATTCCCGCTCGTATCCCTACACCGTCAAAGATAGTATGGAGAAAAATAGCAATCCATGAAACAATAATGACATGATCCAAGTGCTCATGTGGATCCTCGTGAATATGATCTCCATGTATATGGTCATGATGATGAGGTGTGAGAAGTTCCTCAACAAGATAAATCACAATAAAACCACCGATAAAAGCATAGATGGCAAGAGGATTTGTCTCAAGTGATTCAGGAAGAATATGGACAAGAGCGACCGACAGCATGGTACCACCTCAGAGTGCAACTAGAAGGTGGAGAATCTTTTCAGGAATCCCCTTACAGATATAGAGCGCAAGTCCGATACTTGAGATGATAAAAAGACTAAACAGTATAAGAGCTGATGACATATGAAGGGATTATGAGCAAAGTTTTCTCAGCTCTTTCTCAAAATGTTTGAGTCCGAATTCTTCGGCGCGTTTTTGACACTGATGGCTCAGGTCTCAAAGGGTTGATATTTTTTTTACCGCTTTGGCAATATCACCAGGGGCGCAATCAGAATGAATGAGGATACCTGTCTTACCATCGATAATAGTTTCTTTGAGTCCACCATCATTCACCCCTATGACTGGTGTCCCGCAAGACATAGATTCTACAGGACTCATTCCAAAATCTTCGTCTACAGGGACATAGATAGTTGCTGTTGCTTCTTGAATGAGTTGTCGTAACTCTTGGTCATCTGGAGAACAAATCGCCGAGATATTTTTGTATCCCTCTATCATCGTAAATATTTTTTCTTTTTCAGGATCATTTTTCCCATAAGTCAGAATAAGTTTTTCTTCGGGCATTTTCTGAAATGCAGCTACGATTCTATCGACTCGCTTAATGGAGGAAAGCCGCGCAAATGAGAGAAAGTATCATTTTTTCTCTGTCTCTTTTGCTGGCTTGAAAAAATCGGTATCGACTGGGGGGTAGAGTATGCTGGCGTCTCGTTTTGTAAAAGTTTTAATACGTTTCTGAGTATTTTTGGAATTCGTAATGAGTATTTTGATTTTTCTGAGATCTTTCAGATATTCTCGACGGAATTTGCTCGTCATATATTGGTATACTATGAGCATACTTTTTGGAACCTTTTTCTCATAGGCCATCCTCTGATCAAAGAGATAACGGGGGATGGTATGACAATAATAAATAATCTTCTTTCTTTTAAAATTTTTCACAGCCGAGAGACAGTCACCACTCATGATGATGATATCATAGTCTTTTCTGAGCTTTTTAGTCTTTACAGAAAATGCCCATTTGAGACCAAAATGTCGGAGTCCATTCTTGCAAATAAAAGCCATCTTTGCTGGCATCCAAGGGAAATCGTAGAGAAAATATTGCGGCATCAGAGGAATCATCTTCCCCTCAAATCCTTGTTCACGGAGATTGTAGCTCCCTGGACTAAAAAACCCCGAAGCAATATCTGCCTTGAGGGCATTTGCCATCATCAGAATAAGTCTCTCTCAGCCTCATCGATACAGAAAAGTGTCATGAAGTACAAGAATTTTTGGCATAGGCGAATTATAGTAAATAATCTAAAAAAACTAGGAAAAATATACTTCAATTTTTATAAGATGTATTATGATAGTTTGTCAATAGAGAGGGTTTGTATTTGGCAGAAAAGTATGGCAGAATATGGATATGCAGTATAAGATCCCTATACAGGTAGAAAACGAAGATACTATTATTCTCGGCCTCAGCTTGAGACAGATGGGTATTATTATTGTGGGACTTATACTCGCTTTTGGCTTCTTTAATAAGTTTCAAGCTACATTTCCCAAAACTCCTCTGATTATTATATGTATAATTATTGCGGGCATTTTTTTTATCATCGCAAAATTTCGTACACACGATATGACTTTCTTACCTTTCATCCTCAATCTCGCTCGATACAAAATCAACGGGAATGGGGCAAAAGGAGATGGAAGAATCTGGACTCGGGGAGTGGATAGCTATTCAGCTCTTGAGATAGGGTATGTTCGTCCAGAATTTTCTATTGATAATGGAAGAAAAAGAGTAAAAGATACTTCCAAATTTGCAGAAAACATAAAAACATTGTAAAATTATTCTATGAAAAATCCTCTTGATCTTCTTTTCCCGACAAAAACGCCAGCCAAAACATCAGGTGTGGATGAGGCAAAGAAGAAGGATGAGTCTATAAAACCAGGGAAAGATACAACTGATATATCGGCAAAGCCAAAGAAAACAAATCATCCTGATGATTCTACTCAGCGCTATCTTCCGTTTTCAGAAATACGAGATAATATTGTGATTATGAAGGATGGTTCTGCTCGTATTGTGCTTCGGGTTGAAGCAGTGAATTTTGCCCTCAAGAGTGAACCTGAACAAGATGCTATTATCTACTCTTTCCAGCATTTTCTCAATTCTATACAGTTTCCTATACAAATACTGATTCGTTCACTCAAGGTAGATATTGAATGATACCTCAATCGTCTAAAAAATCTCACTGCTGGTCAGCAGAATAAGCTCCTAAAAGAACAATCAGAACGGTATATAGAGTTTCTTACCAATCTGGTTAACATAGCACAGATTATGAAAAAAGAGTTCTATATTATTATTCCTCATGATGAAGTCGATAATCAAAGTGTATCCCCTAAATGAATGTTTCAAATCGTGAAAAGTTTCTTTGCAGGGGTCAGTCAGACAGTAACTTATGAGCAGATCCGTCATAATATGGCTCGCATTGATTATATGAAAAAGAAATGTCAGGAGAAAGCGAATATGATCCAGTCAAGTCTCCAATTTGTGGGGCTACAATCAAAAGTTCTCGATAAGGATCAGCTTATCGAACTCATGATTAGTTACTACGATCCAAAAGTAAATTCAGTTGCCAAGGTTCTCGATAATAATGCTCACTACGATTTAGTAGGGTAGAAGTTAATATACTAATTTCCTATAACATTCTTCACAAACAACTTTCTCTGGTCTGTCTGGAGAGTAGGTGGTAATAATTTCTTTCTGACATTCTGCACAAGCTCTTTCATACAGTTTTCTTGGATTTCTGAGATCCATTCTCTCTTTGTGTCTCTGATCGGGATGTTTCGTAGGAATTGGTATTCAATTTTCAATATAGAACGCAAGTTCTTGTTTAATAATCTTAAATGGTTTCCCAGTTATTTCACATTGGATAATTCAATTGAGGCATTCATTAATATTTTTTGTAGCCGTATCAAATCAAATAACTCTTTCATCATATTGTAGGATAGGAAGGGGAGTATAGTGAGTCCCGATATACATATTTTTGCTTTCTCCATCATACCATTTCCATCCTTTCTTTCTCACCTCTTCCTCGGTCATTGGAAAATACTCGTTGGCAACTGTTTCATTATAAGCAAAAGGGCTGAGTTCATGTGGGAAGAACTCTCACCATTCGCCAGTAGATTTCATATGGTCTATGATATTTCCACAGAGAATTTCATATTCCTGGATGGAATAGGTTTTATTGAGTATACAGTGATGCGTTTTCTTAAGAGAAGAACATCCAAAACAATTTTTAATTCCGTCACAATCCATCGAATAATAAACATCTGATATATTACCCGCGCAACTAAAAGAGAAACAGACATTGTAGGCCGCATTTCCTACCAGTTGGTTTTCATAACAAAATTCTGCAGGCAATCACCATCCATAATTATCATAGCAATTCTGAGCCTTGTGAAACCAAGTGTTATATTTGCTATTCTCTAAATAGGTGCAGTCGAAATTGTGAAATGAATTTTTCGAAAAATGTACATAATCTCCTGTAACTGATTCATTATTGAATCATTTCATGAATTTTTTTGGTGTCTTCTGACAGAGGGCTCGGTACAGGCTTCGTGCTTGTTCTTTCTTTGTTTCATCAGTTATGATGTCATGGTATTGCTCTTTGGAGAATTGTTTATTGAGAATACAGTATTGTTTATTTATCAGTCACGAGCAACAAAAACAATCTTTGCAGCTCTGACAATCCTGAGCATGTTGGATATCGCGACAATCCGCACAGGATTCACAAAAATAAGCCTGAAAGCAGTTTTTGCAATCCACACAACTATAACAATTCTCTACATCAAAAACAAAACACGAATCTATAACTCATCGTGACCTCTGGATATAGGTATCATAGTAACAATCTTCATTATCATTTCATGCTGCTATGAGATAGCAATCCTTATTACTTGATGAGAGATGAGAATACTCTGAATTTTCATTTTTTAGTTGATGATAGAGATTCATCTTTGGAGTTTCTGCATATAGAGCCTGAAATTGATCAAAAAATGGTCTCTCAAAATCAAAATCTCTTCCATACTCCATCGGAGACCAATCATCACCCCACCAGATTTTTTGTTCGTAGATTGTATAGAGCTTCTCTGGTGAATACACAGAAATCATTTCCTGTCCTGTTTTATCGCATTTCCTTTTATAGAGTTTTCGCTCATTCCGAAATACGAGTCGTCTTTTTTGCCTTTCATCAGGGCATAATGTCGGACTTGGAATACTGTATTTCTTTCATCAAAATATCGGAGAAATCTGATCATAAAACTCCAAATCCTTATCGGTCACAAAGAACTCTTGTCAACTAATCCGACAGATTTTCTTTTCGATGATGTTTTCTCCAGGAGGAATAAAGGTCATACGAGAAATTAATAAACGAGTTTTTGATAGCACTCTTCGCAGACAATTCTTTCTGGTCTCTCTGGGGAATATGTTGTAACAATCTGTTTCTGACATTCTGGACATATTCTCTCATTGAGTGTTCTAGGATTCCTCAAGCTCATCCTCTCTTTATGTCTCTGATCGGGATGTCTGGTAGGAATAGGTATCCTATTTTCAATATAGAATACTAATTCCTGTTTAATAATTTTAAATGGTTTTCCAGTTATATCACACTCGATAATTCATCCTAAAACCTCATTGATATTTTTTGTAGCTGTTTCGTAGCCAACTACTCTTTCATCATATTGAGAGATGGATAGAGGAACATAGTGATTTCCAATATAAGTATTCTTATTTTCTCCATCATACCATTTCCATCCCTGTGCTTTTACTTCTTCCTCAGTCAAAGGGAAATATTCTTGAGCGACTGTTTCGTTGTATCCAAATGTGGAGAGCTCTGTTGGGAAAAACTCTCCCCACTCTTTCGTAGATTTCATATGGTCTATGATTTTTCCGCAGAGTATATCGTATTCTTGGACAGAATAGGGTGTATTGAAAATAATATTTCTTCCTTTCTTGATGCTAGCAGAACCAAAAACATGGTCACAGTTTTGGCAAAGAGTAGAGTAATAAGCGTATGACTCATGAGCAGCCTGAAAGACAGCAAAGTTATTACTTGCCAATGTCGAGCAGCATTCCCCACAATACTCCACTCAAAGAGGAGCAGTGTATGTAACATCGAGACAGGAAATATTTTTCGGACTAAAATAGGCGTATCGAGCATTTTCAATATTTTTTGAATCAAAACACATAAAACCATTCTTCCCATTTTCTATTTGATCACCATAACAATTTTCACAATTTATAGTATGTATATTTCGTACATATTGTTTCTCTCGTAAGGATTTCAAATCTGCTAAAATCTTGAGAGATCATCCATGTTGAAGCGCGTTATTCCAGATGTTCTGAAAAGTATCCTTTGAGACTGGCTTATTAAAAACATGGAATTCTTTATTTTTGAGACCATAACAACCGATACAGTGATGGCAATCATTGCATTCTTCGATACCAAAGCAGTCACGACAGTTTACAGAATTTTTTGCATAGAAACAGTGATAACAACGGGTTAAGTCGATACCATAATAAATAAGTTCTGATTCATAGCAGAAAGTGGAATCAATAGTGTTTTTTACATCTCGGACAAAATTGGAATAAAGAACCTCTTCACTACTGGTGGTTCACACACACATATAACAATCTTTTGAGTGGAGCGTGAAGTTTGTATAATCAGAATTGATACATTGAACACTATAGAGCGATATTTTCGGAGTAACTGCCATGAGGTCTTTATATTGATCAAAAAAACTCCTCTCGAAATCAAATGCTATTCAGTAATTTGTTGAATCCCAGTCATCACTCCACCATACTTTCTGATCGTAGACAGGATAAGGCTTATCAGGGGAATATACAGAGATAATTTCTTTACCAGATAGATCACATTTTCTCTTATACATTTTTCGCTCATTTCGAAACGAGAGCCTTCTCTTCTGTCTCTCATCTGGGGCGAGTGTTGGTGTTGGTAAGCTATATTTTTGACCACCAAAGACGGGTGATATGATGTCGAGTAGTTCTAAATCCTTATCTGTTACAAAAAATTCTTTTCAGCTCAGGCGACAAACTTTCTTTTCAATAATTCTTTCTCTAGGGGGGATGAATGTCATACAATATAATTAATAAATGAGTTTATTATAACACTCTTCGCAAACCACTTTCTCGTTTCTACTCGGAGCATAGGTAGTAATAATTCCTTTCTGACACTCTGCACAGGTTCGTTCGTACAGTTGTCTCGGATTCCTCAGCTCCATCCGTTCCTTATGTCTCTGGTCTGGGTGTTTGGTAGGAATTGATATTCCATTTTCAATATAAAACACCAATTCCTGTTTTATGATTTTAAAAGGCTTCTCGGTTATCTCACATTCGATAATTCACTCCAAGACTTCATCAATATTTTTCTTAGCTACGTCATATCATACAATTCGTTCATCATACTGTGAGATGGAGAGAGGAATATAGTGAGTCCCAATATACATATTTTTGTTGTCACCTTCATACCAATTCCACCCCTTTCCTTTTATTTCTGATTCTGCCATCGGAAAATATTCATTGGCTACTGTCTCATTGTATCAAAAAGGACTGATTTCATGTGGAAAAAATTCTCACCATTCACCAGCAGATTTCATATGATCTATGATTTTCCCACAAAGTGTCTCATATTCGTGGATGGAATACGGAGTATTGAGGATACAATTGGATCATTTTTTGAGAGAAGAACACCCAAATAGATTTTTCGAATGAAAGCAAAGAGATGAGTATGAGACGGAACTATTAAACCAACTAATATCAGAGAAAATTTCTTGATAGTTTGATTCTCATCCAACCACTTCATACCCCAATTCTGAATGGTCATCATTGTTGATATCGTGGGAATCTTTTGATTCAGTGGCATTGTAAATATATTTGCAGTTTTCTAGCTTCTCAGATTCAAATCAAAAATGAACATTTTTTACGTCCTGAATCGCATCCCCAGTACTATTCTCCGCTTTGGTAATATTGGCGTATTTCCGTGTGCAGTTTTGGAGGTGTTTCTGAAATTTGGATGGAGAAAGTGAAGAGAGTATTTCGGGTGCTTTTTTATGAAAAGTTTCTTTATCAAATTGTTTATTACCAATACAGAATTGTTTGTTTGTGAGACCATAACACCCGATGCAGTTGGAACACCCGATAAGAGCATACCCATAAAAACAGTCGGAACAGTGATGAGAATTTTGCAACCATCGACAATTATAACACCTACTCGAGTCAATGACTTCATAACAAAGTTCAGAATGAGTAATATTGGAACTGTCGCACACATTCTTTGTATAGAGTGCTCGATTGGAGAAATAGGATTTTTCACACCAGCCTGAGGTGAAGAGTAGGTAGGAATTATTATTCTGCGTTGCAAAGTTACAAAATTCACTGTTTTCATGTCCTTTATTGATGAGGTTAATTCGAGGAGATGTATGTAATAATATATCAAATTGTTCAAAAAATCCTTTCTCAAAATCAAACTTCATCCCATATTCAAATGCATTCCAGTCATCACCCCACCAGACCTTTTGATCATACACGGTATAGGACTTATCAGGAGAATATGAGGAGATGATTTCTTGCCCAGTCTTATCACATTTTCTTTTATAGAGTTTTCTTTCATTTCGAAAGGCTAATCGTCTTTTTTGTCTTTCGTCAGGACAGAGATTTGGGTTTGGAATACTATATTTCTTTCCTGCGAAAACTGGAGAAATCTTATCGTAAAACTCCAGGTCTTTATCCGTCACAAAAAACTCCTGTCCGCTGATGCGACATTTTTTAGTTTCAATGATTTTTTCTCAATGAGGAATGAAAGTCATAGGTAAAATTAATAAACGATTTTATGATAACATTCTTCACATACTACTTTCTCTGGTCTCTCGGGAGCATACGTGGTGGTAATCTCTTTCTGACATTCTGCACAAGTTCTTTCGTAGAGCTTTCTCGGATTCCTCAGATTCATCCGTTCTATATGTCTCTGGTCGGGGTGTTTTGTGGGAATTGGAATACTATTTTCTATATAAAATGCAAGTTCTTGCTTAATAACCTTAAATGGTTTTCAGGTTACTTCACACTGGATGATTCAATTCAGACATTCATTGATGTGCTGTGTTGCTGCATCAAATCAGACGACCCGTTCATCGTATTGTGAGATAGGAAGAGGAGTATAGTGATTTCAAATATACGTATTTTTATTTTCACCCTCATACCAGTTCCAACCTTTCGCTCTTACTTCTTCTGCAGTCATGGGAAAATACTCCTGTGCCACAGTCTCGTTATATCAGAAAGGGCTGAGTTCATGTGGGAAAAATTCACCCCATTCTCCAGTTGACTGCATATGATTAATGATCTTTCAACAGAGCGTCTCATATTCTTGAGTAGAATAGGCCTTGTTGAGTATCATATTTTCTGCCTTTTGTTTGAGACTGATACATCAGAAACAGTTTTGAGAACTATAGGCAATCGAACAGTAGAGGAGATTCCGAGAATTGAGAACAATTGTGACTCCAAAACAACAGTTTTGGCTATTGAGTCAACCACTGCACACCTCATATGCCCAAGCCATATTATCCCCAAAAGAAGAAACATCCATACAGTTCTTAGCTTGAATAAGGAGATCTGAGTAGGCACAGTCCTCTGATTCCATTATAACAAAGCTTGATTTTACATTCTTTACATTATAGAGATCGTCTCCGGTTGAATTTTCGATTTGTGTCCCGTGGATAAATTTCTTTGGATTTTTTCTCAGAAAACTCTGAAATACATCTCTTCTACTCGCTATCTTCTGGTCTTGTGCGATGAGCGTGAGTTTTTCTTGATACTCCGCTTTTGTGAGCTGTTCATTCATAAAGCAGTATTGTTTGTTCACGAGGTTACAACAATAAATACAGTCACGACATCCGATGCAGCTGTCTATAAACCATGAATCACTGCAATTTATACAATAATTACTGAAATGGAGACCATGAGATTTTTCACACTGAAAACATTCAAAACACTGTTCTGAACTCGTAAGAAAGCTACACTCAAGACAATCCTTGCAGCGATGAATTTTATTACAATAATAACATTTTTCGTTAAAATCTGAGTCAAAAGTGAGATAGCACGATCGGCAATTGCTTACACAATTGGAATACTCTGAATTTTCTATAGGGTCCTGTTGTTGAATATGAAAACGTGGAGTGATATTTGAGAGAGATTGAAACTGTTCAAAAAAACTTTTATTAAAATCAAAATCCATTCCATAATCTGTGGGGTTGTATTTATCAGAGAGCCAGTATTCACGACTAAAAATAGGAAATAGGACATCGGGATGATAGTTTGAGATGAGCTCTTTGCCTGTGGCATCACATTTTCTCTTGTAGAGCTTTCTCTCGTTTCGAAAGGCTAGCCTCCTTTTTTGTCTCTCGTCAGGACACAGCGTCGGACTTGGAATACTATATTTCTTTCCTCCAAAAATTGGAGAAACCTTATCATAGAATTCCAAATCTTTATTCGTCACAGAAAACTCCTGTCCGCTGACGCGACAGATTTTCTTTTCAACAATGTTTTCTCAGGGGGGTATGTATGGCATATAAGTAGTATAATTAAAATTGAAAATAGGAATCAGAGAAAACTATTTTCTTGTTAAAATAAACATCTGTGATATACTATTTCTGTAGAAAAATTTTTACAACATGGATATTACCACCACTCTCAAGCAGCTTGGATTCTCAGAAAGTGAATCTACGGTTTATCTCTCACTCCTTCAATCAGGAGGGGATTATGTCTCGACTCTTGCGAAAAGAACAAAACAAGGGCGAGTTGGGCTTTATTATACCCTTGATACTCTGATGCAAAAGAAATTAGTTACCGTCGCAAAACGTCATGGGGCAAAGTTTTTTATTCCAGAAAAACCCGAGAGAATCGTCAATATCGAACGAGAAAAACTCAATCTCTCAGAGATGATCTTACCATCCCTCAAGACTTTGGTTCATGCCGAAGCATTTCGCCCTGCATTTACCCTGATAGATGATAAAAATGATATTGATGCATTCCTGGATGAATTAACACATTCTGATGAAGTTCTTTCATATGCGAATATGACTGTCTGGTACCAGACAGATAAAGATCGTCTCTTGAAATTCATAGAAAAGATTCTCAAGAAAACGAAGAAAACTCAGCTTATTCTGCCGTATCATGAGGAAACTCAGACTCTTTTTCGCAATCTCGCAAAAAAATATTCCCACCTCTCACTAGTAACCATAGAAGAAGGACAATTTCCATTCCGCTACGATATCTTTATTACAGAGAGCGTGGTGGGACTTTTCTTTTTCGAAGATGGGGAATTTCGTGCTATCCGTATTGCAAGTCGTGAATACGCTGATTCTCAACGGGCAATATTCTATCTCGCTTGGTTAGGGGCTACAGGGTTTGTGACGAGTTAGATTAATTTTTTGTTAATTCTGAGAGAAAAGGTAAAAGTCATAAAAAATTACTTCTGAAATTTCTCTTTGTGATAGAAGTATGCTATGAGAATTCACATCATAAAAATTATCACAATAAGCAGGAGTATGATGATTTGAGTAGAAGTAATATTACCAATTTCATCTTGAAAGTATAAATAAACCGCTATTACTCAACACCCATTAATTAAATAGCAAAAAATGCGCGAAATTTGATAAATTATATACTCAAATAAATAGTTTGTAACTAATTTATCTGTAGCATAATCGTGCTCAATCGAAAACCATTCAGATTGCATAAGAGGAACAAATGCTAGCAAACAGAACATACCTCAAAATATAAAAATATACCAGTTTATAGTGTGCTCAACGAATATGGTATAGAAGAAAAAAAGTCATAAAGCAAATCCCAACAACACAGGTAGAGCATATGCCCACCCGCTCATTTCCTCCATTTTATATTTTTTTGGTATTCCAGTTTTTTTATTATTATCCATTTCGATAAAGTTAAGAATCAAATCATGAGAACATCTATTTTCTCACAACCGGAAACTTTCTACAAAAGGCTCGAACTTCCTCTCTGAGCGCTTTGAGGACTTCTTCATTATCAGCATTTTTAAGTGCTCGGTCGATAAAATCGCCGATTTGTTCTGCGTCTGCTTCACGGATACCCCGGGTTGTCATAGCAGGGAGACCGAGGCGGAGTCCTGATGGTCGGAATGGTGGATTTGGATCGTCGGGAATAGTTGATTTAGAGGTTGAAATACCGATAGCGTCGAGTGTGAGTTCGGATTTTTTCCCATCCATATCTGTGCCTGAGAAATCCATCACAATAATATTATTATCTGTTCCCCCAGTGATAAGTTTGTATCCTCGAGAAACCAGCGTTTCAGCAAGAGCGTGATTATTTTTTAATACTCGTGCGCCATATTCTCGGAATTCATCAGTATCTGCTTCATGGAGGGCGACAGCAATAGCGGCAACCTGATTCATATGCGGTCCACCTTGAACGCCTGGAAAAACAGAGCGATCAATACGAGTTGGGATATTTTCAATGGTTGGTTCCGGGGCTTTGAGGGGGTTACTTACGATTCCTTTACTCAGAATCAGAGCTCCTCGTGGTCCACGAAGCGTCTTATGGGTGGTTGTCATCATGATATGGAACCCATAATCGAGAGGATTTTTCATCACCCCTGCAGCAATCAGCCCACCGAAGTGAGAAACATCTGCCATCAAGATAGCTCCAACTTCCTTTCCAATAGCAACGAATTTTTCATAATCGAGTTCGCGGGGATGAGCGGAATATCCTGCGATAATGAGTTTTGGTTTATGTGTGAGCGCCATCTCTCGGAGATTGTCATAATCCATAAAATGATTATTGGCAGCGCTGGTTTTGTATCGGACGAAATTGTAGACTTTACTCATGAGTGTCACAGGACTTCCATGGGTAAGATGTCCGCCGTGAGAGAGGTCCATACCGAGGATAGTATCACCTGGTTCGAGGACAGCATTATAAATACAGACATTGGCTGCTGCGCCAGAGAGAGCCTGAACATTGGCATGGTCGGCATGAAAGAGTTTTTTTGCCCGCTCAATGGTAATTGTTTCCATCTCATCAGTAAACTCTTGCCCCCCATAATAACGTCGTCCTGGAAATCATTCCGCATATTTATTTACAAAAACACTTCCAAGGGCTTCTTGGACAGCAGGAGAAGTGTAGTTTTCCGAAGCAATCAGCTCCATACCGTCATTTTCTCGGAGGAATTCCCCTTCTATGGTCGCAAAAATAGCAGGGTCGGTGATATTGAGGGGGAGATTTTTGAACATAGATGAGGATTAACAAGTAAAAGATAGGGGAATTGTATACAATTTTCCTAAAATGCGATATTTTTTTGTTGGTTGATTTTATTGGCTTTCAGATACAATAGGTGTATGAGCGAAGAGAATGATAAAATCAAAAATGACCCAGAACACCAGCCAAAATTACCGAAATTGGGCGATGACTTTGAAAAGTGGCTACAAGGAAGTAAGGAACGTAAGGAATTTCTAGAAAAGAAAGAACACCTTAATACATTGTCAGAATTGTCTGATTTAAGAGAATCTCTCTGAAAAAAATCACTTGAAAAAAAATCGTGATCTTCTTTCGAAGTTCCTAAAGATTCTTTTTCCTGAAGAGAAAAAGCTGTGGCTTTTACTGATGCAATAGAAACTCGCCAAATTGGAGATGAGAAAAAAAATATACTACAAGGAATTACGCAATCAATCAATGTTCCTTTGCGAGCATTGAAAGATGGCATTGTTGATGCTGGGAAAATAATCTTTTCACCCATAAAAGAAACACAACGTACTATTGCCTACCTCGAGGAAGAGAGTGCTGCTAAAATTATTTAAAACATGCTTTGCTCCGTTATTCCCTATACTCGTTCAATAGATGACCGGTTGGTGACGTATCACCTCCCGGATGAATTTCGTCCATTTGTAAAAATAGGAAGTAGCGTTAAAGTGCCTTGGGGGAAGGAAACTATTATCGGTATTGTAGCTAATATGGCAGCAGAGATTCCATATGAAGGAGTTTTAAAATCCGTCGAAGGGCCACATTGCACGACACCTCTTCTCTCTGCCAGCGAAATTGCACTCATAGTACAATTAGCTCGATACCTATTTGTTCGTATTCATACGATTGCACAACTCTTCCTCCCTTTAGGTATTTTTGATGCTCTGGAAGATAAAAACTTTCTCGAACTCACACCACCTCTCAATCTCACTTCACAAGGGATGGTTGCTGAGTATATTGTTGCATCAGATCCAGAAACAATAATTAATTATCTCAAAGAGATACTCAAAAAGACTCCATGAGCGGTTATTGTTCCTGATGGTATTTCAGTCCAGTGGTGGTATGAGCAATGCGGTATAGAGGATGCTATCATTGATATAAATCCAAAATCCCTTGTTCGACAAAAAAAGATTTACCTTGAAATGTTGTCTGGAATTCGCAAAAATCTCTTTGGTACGCGTCGTACCCTCCTGAAACGGCTCGGTCATTTTAAGCATATTTATATTATTCATGAAAATCTTTCACGGAATATTCTTTTTTGACTTCGAAAGATACCTGTTCGAATTATGCTGGAACAACTCGCAGAGCATGGTCATATTATTCACTATATCACGACAACTCCAAGCATTCGTACTCTGACACACTTCCTTCAGGAGAAAAAATCAGTACAATACCTCGAAAGTCAGAAGTCCCTGTAAACACTTTTTTTGTTCCTCACTATGCATCCCCGTATCCGAACAATCGCAAATTTTATTGATAATCTTTCTCCAATAGGACGTATGATACTCGTCTTATGAGGATTGGCATTATTTTTTATTGGCATTATTTTTACCCTTGGTAGATATACTATTATTGACCATGGTTTTTACGTTAATCTCGCTGACAAACAACAAATTAGAAACACAGAGTTGGCCGTTAACCGAGGTACTATCTTTTGAACTCTTGATCCTAGGCGTTCGGGGTATAATCGAGAGATTAATACTATTGTGGCAACAACACTGATTGCCAAGGATCTCAAAATAGACCCATCCGGTCTTTGCAACCTGGATATGCTAGAAACATTTCTCCTTGATATTACATATCGTCATCTTTGTGAAAATCGTTCTCAAGTAAGTTGTATTGATAATATCATGAAGTATACCAATACTTTTACTATGCCGGATAACTTTACTTTCTCTAAAGAATCTATTCTTGCCTTTATTGCTCCAGTTATTCATGAACAATCGCATAGAGTCTATAAAACCCGTATTTCTATTGCTTCAGGAGTTTCAGCCCAAGACATAGACAAACTCTCAGCACTGCAAAATCCAGGGATTATAGGGGTTGGAGATACTGTCTTTATTGATCCAACACGATTTGATAAGTCACGAGGTGTTGCAGAAATACTTAATATACTCCATATCGACCCCGAGTTGCTTAATGAGGCTCTTATTCCTCGCAAAAATAGAAACGTAGATATTATTGAGCGTATGGAACCCGATCTTTCCTACCTTGTGTCTGCAAGAATCTCCTCAGATACGACTCTTTTTAAACAACAGACACTTACTACACAAGCAGAACAAGAAAAATACCTCGCAGAGAATACTATCTATAAGTGTCTTAAACTCACTGATAATCCCGTTCGTCAATATCCAGCATGATCTTCCATGGCTCAGGTAACATGATTTGTTGATAGTGATGGTATTGGTAGATTAGGGATAGAATGATATTTCCAGGATATGCTTGCGGGAAAGACTGGGAAAAAGGAAGAAAGAAGAGACAGTTTAGGCCGTCCTATCTTTGACGAAAAAGAAGAACAAGAAGTAAAAGGTGTTGATTTGTACCTTTCTATTGACCCCAATATTCAAAATGCCATGATGGCTGCCCTGAAAGAAGGTATTCGCACAACTGGTGCCAATACGGCAGCGGCGATTGTGATGGATCCAAAGACTGGCGCTATTCGTGCTATTGGCAGCTACCCATCATTTGATCCAGAACGGCCATGAAATGTTGATGCCATTATTCCGTATAATCCAGCAGAGTATCCTGATCCTGTATTTCCACTTCTTGGGAAAGTATTATTTGTAGAATCTCCGACTGGTACTGTAAAAAAGATTTACCAAAATAAATTTGTGACACTTGAAGAGCTTTCTAAAGAAGATGATATGCGCGCAGCTCTTGCTGATCCTAAGGGTATTTTCTATATTTATGAAAATCAGGTTGGACTTTTGGCACAACAAGATATACCCATCACATCCCCGTATGAGCCAGGAAGTATCTTTAAATGAGTAACAGCAGCCATCGGTCTTGACACAGGGGAGATAGAGCCAGATACACTCTATGAAGATGCAGGGTCAGTTAAAATTGATAACTTTGAAATCAATGATCTCTTAAAGAATGCATGTCAGGGGCTTAAAACTTTTCGTAATGCTATCGATTATAGTTGCAATGTGGGTATGATTAATATTATCCAGCGTGTTGGAAAACCACTTTTTTATGAATACCTTAAAAGATTCTGATTTCTTGATATAACAGGAATTACTCTTGATGGGGAACACACAGGCTCTCTCGAGCCTTATGAGAAATGGTCACGAGCAAAACAATTTACGATGTCGTTTTGACAAGGAATACAGGTCAATCTCTTGCAGATGGCATCTATCTATTCTGCATTTGCAAATGGGGGTATACTGATGCAACCATATGTCGTGCAAAAGAGAGTGTATCCTGACGGTGATACTGTTGCCACGGAGCCTATACCTATCAAGCGAGTCATAGGAGAAACAACTGCAAAAAAAGTAACAGCTATGCTCACCGAATCTGGGACAATTGGTCTTGCAAAAGCAGGAGCTGTTCCAGGTTACACCATGGCAGGAAAGACTGGAACCTCTCAGATTGCAAGTAGTAAATGATGATTTGAAGCTGGTACGAATGGTCGTACAAATACTTCTTATGCAGGATTTGGTCCATCCAAAGACCCTCAATTTGTTATCGTAATTCGTTTTGATCGTCCACGAAGTACGCAATACGCTGAATTCTCCTCTGCAAAAACTTTCAAAGACATTGCTTCCTTCCTACTAGAGTATTATGGAATACCACCAGAAAGATAAAACTATAACAGGACGAGAAAATGATATAACTATTAATCAAAAAAACCTACCTCTGTTTTTAATCAGATACTGAACCCATTTCAGGATGCAGTGGGTTCATATGTGGATTTGATTTTTTACTTAAAAAAATACAATGGTGTTAATGTCTTTTTCTGGATACCATAAACAATCAGGCTTTACACTGATAGAGCTGATGGTCGTGATGGCAATCATCGCTATTCTTGCTACAGCAGGTCTTTCAGCGTATACTGGCTACATCAAGAAGGCAAGGGATGCAAAACGGATTTCAGATATTAATGCAATTAATAGGATTATTCTTAGCATGATGTCACAAACAGGAATGCCGCCACAGACAACGCTAGAGGTATATAACGGTGTAGTAGCTGCCAATAATGGTGTTGTTTTAATGGACCCACTTTCTTCAAACAATGGTACAACAATTAAATCTGTGTGCCTGGGTTCCACTTCTTCAATAACATGAAAGGATTGTTCTTATACGTATAGGCTATGTGATGCCAGTATGGGCTATGCAGTTGGTGCACGGTTTGAGAGTGTCTCAAATATTCCACTTTATCACGACGATGGTATTTTGAACTCAGCAAATGAATGATCATGGAGTCATGATGCTATTTTTGAGATTTGAAGTTGCATGGTAGCTTGCGGTCTTTACTCTTCGGATTGTCCTATTTATGGTTGATGGACAAATAAAGCCACAACGATTATTGGTAGTGTTGGGGGGACATTACTGTGAGGAGCTCTTTAGGTTTTTTCGGCTAAATAAGTATTATAGATACAAAAGTTCAGAGAGCATCTGTGCTGGTTTTTCTCGTGGAGAGACTTCGCCTGCTATGAGTTTTTGGTAGGTATCTTTTTGGTAAGCATATTCTGTTTCGATACACTTCTTTGCTTGTGGTCCGTAGGAAGATTCAGCAGATAACATCAGATGGTCAGCGCCAGTACGCATAGAGATTTGCATATCGCCGATTTCACTTGGTTGTACGCATCCTTCCGGTGTCATCATACTTTCCAAGAATCCTGTTGCGCAGATGGATTCAACGCCATATTCTTTACAGGCTTCAAAGAAGTATACCTGAATATCATGCATATTTTTGATTGCCCTCAGATCCATCTCCACTCGGAGATCTCCTCGACCAAACATAGCGAGTTTGATGTTGCCTGTTGCGAGTATCTCATGAACATTATTGACGGCAAATGGTGTTTCAAATTTTGCTCAGAGGTTTCCAATATATCCATATTCATCACGGACGATATGTACAAAATCTGCGATGTGTTTTGGATTCAAAAAATAAGAGACCATGATATTGTCGACAAAATCAAAACCAACGATATCACGCGCAAAATGAAGACTTTTGTGGTCGTGTTCTGTTATACAGTCAATTCCAAGAGGTTTGTTCCGGACACAGATTCCTTTTTTCCCTTTGAGAGTATAGGATTCTTTTCCGCCACCTATTTCTGTGCATTCGATGACTTTGTAGGTATCGTGAACTTCACGAACAGTTGCCGTCATCTTTCCATCGTCAAAAACAGCAAAGTCACCTACTTCCATAACATTCACAATCTCTGGGAAACAAACTGTGAGATGATCTTCTGTGCAGAGATAATTCTCATCTTTTTCGCTCGCAAAAGAAATGTGAAACTTTTTACCCACAGTCACAACAATCTTATCATGGAGCTCAGGAATCAATTCGTTAATACGAGGTTTTGGTCCTTGAAGATCAATCAATATTTGGCAGTATGGATAAATCTCTTTGAGATAATCCGCGAGAGCGTGCTTGTTTCATTCTTTTCCAAGATGAGAACAATTCACTCGGTAAATACCTATCTTATCAAGAATTGTTGGATCTTCTTTTACGGCAGCCACAAGGGTTGGACCGTGGGTAGCGACTATAGAATTTTGAGGAATTTGTTTTTTCTGGTCTTTTTTGATAAGAGAAGAAGTTTTTTTGAGAAGGGCGGTAGTCTCTTGATAGAGAAGCGTTTGTTGGGGCATAAAAAAAACTAGGAATTGCCCCCAGTATAGAAAAACTTTTTAAATCGCAATAAAAAATCTAGTAGATTGCTCGTAGAGTTGAGAGATTGAAAGCGTAATCTGTTCGCTTTGATCCAAGGAGTCCAAGATGGCATCGATGTCATCCAAGTGTTGTGTCGGCTACCATCAGACTACAGGACTCCAATTCGGGTAAAATATTTTCCTCCCCGATACAGACAGTGATATGATTTGGTTGAGCAAGATTGGTGAGTGTACGCGTGAAGAGAGTCCGATTTTCAAGTACATCAAGAACAGAAAATATTTGGTCACCAAGAGTTTCGCTATGTTTTTTGAGAAAATGTGAAATACCAGACATACAATAGACTCCTGCTTCAGGAGAACTGATAAAGGCGAGATCACCCGTAGCATTGGAAAAATCTGAAATCATATCGTAGAGCCGATCATCATGGAATTCAAAAAAAGCATTTTTTGTTTCTATAACAGGTCCAATATATTTCTGAGGTGCAACTTCTATGAGATAATCAACATACATTCTGATACCTCGTGTCGTGGGGAGTCGTCCAGCGGAATTATAGGGTTGATAAATGAGCCCCATTTCCTCGAGTTGTTTCATGTCATTTCGTACGGTTGCTGCTGAGATTGGCATCTGTTCGTCGCGAACGAGTGACTTACTTCCTGTCGAATCACCACTTCGAATATATTCTCGGACAATAAGTCAGAGAATCTGTATTTTACGGGCATCGATGGAAGATTTGCGTGACATAAAAGATTAAAATACAAAAGACATAATACAAAAGACAAAATGAAGGATTTTTAATGAAAAATATACACCTATTTTTGTACTTTGTACTCTGTATTGAGAGTAAATCTTCCCCAAGGTTTTGATCGGAAATTTTCCAATGAGATCAAATGAATAAGAGGGAATGCCTCCTATCCTCGAAGTGCTGTGCTTTCTCGCGGTAAAGCAATCAAGCGGCTCCTCAATTAGAAAATAGTTATAAGGAAAAAAAACCGTCAGATGCACCAGTGGGGAGGACAGGGAAATTGTAGTGATTTTAGGAGAAGAAGCAACCTGATATTACCACTCAATCCTTGTGAGTCACTGTGTAGCTATCCCAGTATGATTTGGCTGGGTAGTGATTATTGTGTTCGTCTTTGCAAATATCTCAAGGAGTGCCCTAATATGAGCTTCGTCAAGCTCAGAGAGGACATCGTCGAGGAGGAAGAAAGGTGTCTTTCCAGAGATGCCCTGGATGTACATACCTACTTTTTTGATAAATGAGAGAAGGAGTGTTTTATTTTCTCCCCGCGATAAGGTATATCTAGCTGGTTTCCATTCATTCTGAATGAAGACACTAAATTCGATATCATCCAGCTGTGGGCCAACCGTTGTTTTCCCAACAATCACATCTCTGTCCTCGTATTCTTTGAGAAGTCTTAAAAATGATTCTACCGTCACTTCTTCAAGAGGGTGCCGTTCCACGAGTGCTACCCGTGTCGGACCTGGAAGATAGAGCGACTCATCAGTGATATGGAAAATCCAATCAAACATTTTTCGTCTTAGTATGATAAGTGGTACAGCATTCTGGGCAAGGAGAGTATTCCAAGAGGCGAGGTCCCTTCTATGTAAAATACCTTCTTGTATATCCTGAATGACTTTATTTCTCTGAGAAATGGCAGTGCGGTAATTTTTTAAAATATGTCCATATTGTATATCAGCCGAAGCGAGCATATCATCGAGGAATTCTCTTCTCTCACCTGGTTCACCAGAGATAACACGGAGATGATCACTCTGAATCCAAAGGGCACAAGAGGGGAGTGAAGCATTGTACTTTGGCCGGGTTGTGCTCTGGTCTCGATAATACCATTTTGGGCTTTTTGAGATACCGTCATATACCACCGAATGAGATTCTTCATCCAGCAGTCGTATAGACCAGTCCGTCATCCCAAAGGTTGTTTTCTCTGACCAGTTGGTATGATGTGGATTCTCTGCATTGAGTGCAATCATCATCGCTTCACAAAAAGTTGATTTCCCGGCGCCATTTTCTCCAACGAGCATTTGAATACCATCTCATACAGTAAAACTCTTTTCTGAATGATTTTTGAAATGATAAAGTGAAATCTGCACGGAAGTGATATTATATCTTGAGAGGCATGATAATATGTCTGAATTCCTCTTCTTCAGTATTATGGTTTGCCCCATGGAGGAGAATAGGGGAGAGACTTGTCTCAAACCCGATTCGTACCTCTTCTTGTGGGATAACTTGCAGTGCTTCGATAAAATAGTTTGCATTAAGTCCGACTTGCTCAGTACCCTGGACTTCTGCACCGATTTCGATTTCACTGTTTCCAATTTCTGTATCTCCACTCTCGAGCTGAATCATTCCTGATTTATCGAGCGTCATTTTGACATTAAAATTATTTTCACGAGCAATCAGACTTACTTGTCTGAGACCTCGGATAAGCTTTTCTCTATCTACGAGTGCATGGATGCTGGTATTTTTTGGGAAGAAATTTGCATAATCTGGGAAGTGCCCATTGAGGAGTCGAGAATAGATCTTGATATTCTCATAGACGACGAGAATCTGGTTATCAGCAAAGAAAATATCAATATGTGTGTCATCAGGGAGTGTTTTTGCTATTTCGTTCGCGCTTCGAGTTGGCAGGATAATAGAAACTTTTTTATCAATAGAGGTAGAGGCGGTATAGCGATATTCAGAGAGTCGAAAACTATCAGTGGAGGCAAAGGTAATGTGAGTAGGGTAGACTTGAATACATACTCCAGCGAGAGTAGGACGGATATTGCCACTCGCACAAGAAAAAAGTGTTTTACTGAATGCTCGTTTCATGATATCAGAGGAAAGCCCACAACGAGTATCTTGGCGAACGAGTGGAATCATCGGAAATTCTTCTGCACTCAGCCCTTTATGGCGAGTTTTATTTTTATGAGCGATAAACTGGAGCGTATTACCAGTATCGGTTTTTATGGTGAGTTGTGTTGGTTCGAGGAGGTTGAGATATGAGGCGATAAATCGGTGAGAGACGGTAATATCACCCGGTTCCATAACCTTGAGATCGTCCGTGATAGTATATTCAATAGCCATCTCGAGATTATTGGCAATCACGACCATTTTTTCGTTCGTTACTTTGAGGAGGACATTCTCGAGAATTGGTGTTGTAGGTGAATTGACGACAGCATGAGAAACTGTTTTGATAGCTTCAAAGAGCCTGTCGGAAGGGAGTTCTATATGCATGAGACGAGGATTAAACTATAGGGACCGGTAACTTTCTAATTTTTGGTGCCGCGAGAGAGACTCGAACTCTCACACCCGCAAAGGCAATGGATTTTGAGTCCATCGTGTCTACCATTCCACCATCGCGGCACATTTCTTTTGGTGCCCACTAGGATATACATAATCTCCGATTTCGCAACTAAAATGAGGATTTTTTACATCTACTGTAGAGAGGCAATTTTTGCCCGATAGGCTTTTTGTCATTCATACTCATTTTTGAGGTCATGGCCAATGTATTTCTGAAAATAGATATCCTCATTTCTCATAATATTTTTTATAACAAAGACAGAGACATCTTCTGCTGTTCACTCTTTTCGGCTCGCCATATATTTCCCAACACAGATATGTAATTTTGGGCTATAAAAGAGTTCCTTATCAACAATCCAGACATTTTCCCCCATTTCTTCTGTGGTTGTTTGGACCTCTTCACGAAAAATTGACTCCCTGCTTTGGCAGTCAGGGATTTTTGCCACAGGAATATTGATTCTTGCAGGACTTTTTGAACAGGAGGCCAAGAAAATCAATGAGACTATAGCAAGAATTTTTTTCATAGAAAAAAGAGATATTCCTATTCTATAGTATTTTTATAAAAACAAAGTATTATTGTATCTTTTTTCTAGAATATATTTCTTGTAAAACAAAATGTTGTGATATACTATTTGTTCCCTATTTTTTAACCTTTTTTTACTATGAGGTTTATTATCTCCCTTCTCCTGTCTGCAGTGGCAGTTTTGGCTGCTGCGTATTTGGTGCCAGGTGTCGTAGTGGATGGGTTTATGACCGCGTTGATATTTGCGGTGGTATTGGGATTTGTGAATGCGACTATTGGATATTGTTTGAAATTTATCACTGCGCCTCTTAACTGGCTCACTCTCGGACTCGTTTCTCTCGTGATAAATGTCCTAATGGTGATCCTCGTGGATAGCTTTATTATAGGTTTTAGTACAAATGGATTTTGGAGTGCAGCTATTTTTGCTCTTGTGCTAGCTGTCATTCAGTCATTTTTGGGTGTTGAAGACAAATAAGTATTTTTTTATTCCTGCCCTTTTTCCATTTCTCTATCTACCTGTAGAAGAAACTTAAACCAGGTATTAATTTCTGGATGCTTATCGAGGGAAACATTATTTCTAAAATATTCATCTAATTGTTCTGTAGTAGGGAATTCTCCATATATGCGCTTAACTCATTCTAGGATGAGATCCCTGGCTTCTTCCCAACCGTTTTTATCCCATGTTCCTACGAGTTGAGGAAGTTTGCCATCATGAGGATTATCATCGATGACATTAGCTGGTATTTTCTTCCCCTTTGCTTTAGCAACTTGCAAGTCAGTGTATCATGCTCGTTTCATAATATCATCGATACTCACACGGAGCTTGTTCTGCTCTGCATCTACTATCGTTATATATCAAATAAAAAATCCTTCCAACGTTAGGTGCTGTTGTGTTGGGTCTTTGCTTGCCTCTCGAATCGCATCAACCGTACCACGACAACCATCTAAGAAGAGACGAGCTTCCTCGGGGGTTTCTGGCATCAAGGTATAGGATCCACCTTCATACTTTCCATTTCGGAGTACATACTCCAATGTAGTACGATATCTCATGGCACGATGAGTCATCATGTTTTCATCATGTTCGATAACAGGGAGGATTTCACGACTTGGTAGTACTCATTCCGTTATAACTTCTGTAGGATTTGGCGAAGGTAAACTATCGGTGTTTTCTGGATCTTCGACGAGAATAGCTCGGGGTATTTCAAGTTCTTTCTTTTCTTCTTTTGCCTTCACAGGAGCGGTTTTCTTAGCCTCTTGTTTAGAATGAGTTAATATTTCTTCTCAAATTTTTAGGGCAGCATCAGTTTTTGCTGAGATGGTATAGGTCAGTCCATCGACCGTGAATGTTTCTGTTACCGGAGTTACTCAGGCAATTTCAGAAAACGATAGGTTTTTTTTCTTGAAAATTGTTGTATTAAGACCCAGTATATCCGCATTTCTAAACATAGGTCCAGTATTTTTTTCACGATTACCCCCAACAGGATCAAAACAAGCAAGACGAAATTCATTTCCATCAATGGTATTACTTCAATCTCTATCGGTAGCAACGACTGTTTTTCCATTACCAGAGAAAACATACATTGGAATAGTGGGCGTATTGTTTACAAGATGATTTTCTGTAACAGGAGCTTGAGGGGTTTGTGGTTGATTATTTGGTTCTGGTTCTTTTGGTGCTTCTTTTGGGGGATTTTGATTTTTTTTACCCAAAACAAGTTCGGCTAATGAGAGATGACTCGGTGTACTATTTTTTTTTACTCACAAAGCCTGCTCAAAAGGTGTTAGTACTCTGGGAGTAACTGATGTATTTTGTATTGAAGTAGGAGTTTCTTGAGGAGTACTTTTTTCTGCAGAGGATATTGGGTTCTCGGTAGGAATTGGGTTATCTTCTAATAAAAGAACTCTCTTTCCTGGATCTGACGGTACTGTCATTGCAAGAGATGCTGCTGCGGTCATAGTTGCTGTCGATTTCCAATATTTTTGTACAATTCCTTCAGCTTTTTCAGCGACTTGTTTTACAGCATTTTTTATTTTATCAAAAAATCCTTGTTTTACTGGATTTGTGGAAACAGGAGTAAGTGTTTTAGGCGGTATTATTGCTGTTGCCGGAGCAGGAATTAAACGGGATATAAAAGGTGGCTTCTTTGTTGGTATTTTGTGTTCAGTTTCTGTTTCTCTTTTGGTTCATGAACGGGGTTCTCGTGAGATTGGTCTCACTCCAGATGTAATGGAATCACTGGTTCAATGAGGAGTAATTTCTGGTCTAATATGCGGTCTTGAATCCCCATTACCTGAATCAGCTTTTGGGGAATTCTTTCTTTTTGGGGGTAAATGGGTTCTGGAATAGGCCACTCTAGATAGAGGTGGCAATCTTTGATCTATTGGTAATAATTCAACCCCTAAATCAAGCTCACTATCGAGAGGAGTCTCCCAAAGCTTTACTTCATCTGGCCCGTAGAATCATATTTGAGTAGTTCTTGGTTTGCTTGGTGCTTGCGAAACGTTTCTCTTAACAGTTCATGCATGAAGATGTTCTCTCGATATACCGGGCAATACTTCTCAACCCCCATCGAGAACATCGTTGACTTCAGATGTGGTAGTTTCTGTTGTTAATTCCAGAGCTGCTTTTCGCGCAAGGGGTAATCCTATTGTTCAATCAGGCAAATTTTCAGGTATGGTTGCGGACATAAAGAGGTATAAAAACCTATTTTACTAGAATAATCAGTATGTCAATTATTTAATTTCATCAAATTAAAAACAACCCCGACAAAAGGCGGGGGAGTTTTTTTGAAGCAAAAAGTGACTAAAGAAACTGGCTGGTAAGTTCTGTGAGCTGGTCAACATCATGAACGCCAGCAACCTGCTTCACGATTTGCCCGTCCTTAAAAACTATCAAAGCAGGGATTCCCATAATACGAAATCGTTGAGCGAGATCCATATTTTGGTCGACATTTACTTTTGCTACTTTTACTTTGCCGGCTGATTCGAGAGCGAATTGAGCGAGATTGGGGAGCATCATACGACACGGTCCACACCACTCAGCCCAGAAGTCCACGAGGGTTACCCCAGAGGCTACTTCTTTTTCAAAGTTCTCATGGTTGAGGTCTAAAACATTTTCCATATAGAAAAAAATTATATAATAAAACCAGTAGAGTATATCAATCTAGTTTCTTTTTGCAACTCATTTTTTATGAAACAAGACTGCACCATCACTCATATTCTCAATTTCATCAACAAAAAATGGATTATGGTTATCCTCAAAACCATGCACGATGGTTGTGACACCTTTACCGGTATCAAGCAGGAGATAGGGGGGATTAATCAAAAAATTCTCTCTGCTCGTCTCGGAGAGCTCGAATCAGTAGGATTTATCTCTCGAGAAGTCATCCAAGAAAAACCTATCAAAATCCGCTACACGCTTACCAAAAAATGAGCGTCATTTTGTGAACACATTTGTGGGCTCGTTGATTGGCAGGAGAAGTGGAGTTAATAGAACCCCTACTTGAGGATTGCATTTTTTCTATTTGTATCAGGATGACTAAAAACTTCTTCTGAACGAATTGGTTTTTCTGTTTCTGGATGTTCACCACGAATAATCTTATCTGTTTCTGGATGTGATACATGTAAGTGAGGAACATGCGATATGTTGCCTTGTGCTCCAAGAGGGAATTCATGTCCTGTAGCAGGCATTTGAAAATGTTGATTATTCATAAAAAACTATAAGGAATAATATTTATTATACTTTGTTTTTTCTCTAGTCAAATAATATTTATTATACCACTCATGCGTTGATTAATTCCTCGAAATAATTTTTAGGTTTCAGATCTTCAGTTGAGGAAAAATGGGAAGAAAGGTAGAAATATCATTATCTTATAGTGAATATTCAGAATATGCTATACTGTTTTGTTCTACTTTTTTAACCCTTCTCTTATGAAGTTCCTCATCTCTCTGATTTTATCAGCTCTTGCTGTGCTTGCGGCAGCTTATATAGTCCCAGGTGTAGAGATTGATGGATTTACAACTGCCTTTTTAGTCGCAATTGTATGCGGCATTCTCAACGCAACATTGGGGTTATTTTTGAATCTGATGATGGCGCCACTGAATTGGTTTACGCTCTGACTCATCTCTTTTATAATAAACGTGATGATTGTACGCATCACGGATAGTTTTATTGTTGGATTTTCGACTAATGGATTCTGGGCTGCAGCGGTCTTCGCACTCGTTCTCGCTCTCATCCAGTCATTTCTTGGAGTACAGGAGAAGAGAAAGGGGAATTGGCTCTTGGATTGGTAAGGAAGTAGAGAATAAACTAGAGCAGAAGATAGAGAAGAATTAGTTTCCGTTATTCTGAACTTTTTTCAGAATCTACTCCATTGATTCCGTGTCGCGTTTTCCCCTCCCGCAAAGCAATGAAAAGACTTGCACGAAATAACGATGAAGCTTAATTATCTAGGCATTTATTAACACCTCAATACAAAGAGGATTACTTCACATTTCATTACAAACTTCATGAATTGGTATTGGCATTTTTTCTAGAAAATCTGATATTGAGTATTTTATATTTCATAATTCTCTGTAATGTTGAAATTTTTCAGGTAAATCCTCGAATCAATATATTGAAACTTCAAATTTTAAACCAAGATCCGAAGACTTTTCTTGTATTTGATGAGACATTATCTCCCACTTTACACTTTCTGAAAAATAATGGAACCCGAGATCCTTTTCTTGAATTTTATACATCCAAAGTCACATACTGTAGTTAGTCATTTTCAAATTATGAAAAACATCTTCTTTACTATTTAGGCGTTTTAATAATCATTTTTCTATTTTTTCATGATAGACTTGTCTGTAAACCCAATGATTACTAAAAAAAATCTTTGCCTTATTTTTATATTCTTGTAAATCTTCAAGCGTAACTCAATAATCTGAGAATTCTCTTATGAATGCTTTCTCTTGAAAAAAATTAATTTGTTCTTCTGTTTTTGGCATTTGAAAGTATTTCTAGAATTAAAGATCTAATATTTTCTTCTTTTTTGCACCAAATTCTTCTTAAGAGATTATTCATCTATTATCAAGCATTCTGCTTAATTTCCGTTTAGTAGAATTCTTATCTTTTTTTAGAATAATGTTCTACGATTATGTATTTTACTGTCAAACATCTCTCACAAAAGCTTGAAAGTAAAAAGCGTTGTCTTTCATTATTCATCCTTGAGGCTTCCATCATTCAGCAATCATTTTATTAGCTTCATCCGATATGCTTGATATTCTCATTGTAGAGATTATTTTATAATATTTCTCTTCGATTTGTGGTTCTTCTTTTTTCCCAAACATAAATAAGAAGGTTAATCCAAATAAAAAACTAAATCTTCTGTAATCCAATTCTTCCTTTATCATTATCAACCTGGACAACGCGGACTTTGACGACATCACCAGTGTTGACGACATCTTCTACACGAGCGATACGTTTATCAGAGAGTTTGCTGATATGGATCATACCAGATTTTCCTCAACCGATATTGACGATAGCACCCACACCTTCGAGAATCTTGACGACATCACCTTCGAGTTCTTGACCGACCTCGATTTCACGGACGATATTTTCGATCGCTCGTTTCGCACCTTCACCACCTTCTTTACTGAGACCAGTGATGACGACCATACCATCATCTTCGATAGAGATTTCAACACCGAAATCTTTTTGCATAGCTTGAATCGTTTCACCACCTTTACCGATAACCATACCAATCTTCTCAGGATCTATCTTCATAGAGATAAGTGCTGGAGCGAGAGGAGAGACTTCCGGACGAGGTGCTTCGATATAGGCGAGCATTCATTGCATGATAACTTCACGGCTTTTCTTTGCCTGTGTAAATACTTCTTTCACGATAGCGAGCGTCAGTCCTTCAATCTTTGTATCCATCTGGAGTGCTGTGATACCAGCACGAGTTCCTGCGACTTTGAAATCGAGGTCTCCGAGGAAATCTTCTTGTGCCTGGATATCAGAGAGAATCACATATTTACCCGTTGTATCATCAAATATCATACCCATAGCAATACCAGCGACAGGCGCTGAGATAGGGACACCAGCATCCATGAGGGCGAGTGTCGATCCGCAGACAGAACCCATTGAGCTCGAACCATTACAGGTGTGAACTTCAGAGACGACACGAACGGTATACCCAAATTGTTCTTGAGTTGGAAGGACAGGAATCAGTGCTTTTTCAGCGAGATTTCCATGACCGACTTCACGACGACCTACTCCTCGCATCATACGGACTTCTCCAACTGAGTATGGAGGGAAATTGTAGTGATGCATGTATCGACGCTCGTATTCTGGATACATACCTTCGACAAGCTCGTTATCGAGTGGTCCACCAAGGGTAGCAATAGAGAGCACAGAAGTGACACCTCGTCGGAAATGACCAGAACCGTGTGTTCGTGGGAGGATGCCCACTTCACAATTGATAGGACGAACCTCATCAGCTGCACGACCATCGAGACGACGACCTGATTCGATGACATTTTTTCGCATCACCTTTTTTACATACTTGTAGACTGATTCTTCGATTTCCTTTCCGTTCAATTCCTCGGTATCTTCAGTATATCCGAGAGCAGTTTTAACCCCAGTTTCAAGTTCTTCGAGCTTGTGATGGAAATCAATCTTGCCTATATCGTAAAGTGCTTCAATCTTCTCAGGGGAGAGGATGGCGAATACTTTTTCTTCGAGACCAGCAATGCCAGCCTTAACCGTGAGATCAATATTGGTAATTGGATATTTCGCATTGACGAGAGCGACGAAATCTTTCTGTGCTGCTCCGAGTTCAGCGAGCACTTTTTGAGCGTATTCAAAACCTCGAACGACCATATCTTCACTGGCTTCTTTCCCACCCATTTCCACCATAGTAATCATACCCTCTGTACCAGCAACAACGAGCTCGTAGAGAGCACTATTTACTTCTTCAAAGGTTGGATCAAAGATAATACCACCATCTGCCATAACAGCAATACGGACTCCAGAAACAGGACCTTCAAACTGATGAACGCCAGCGAGCTGGAGGGCAATACTTGCTCCGAGGACACCCCACACACCGAAGTCTTGTCTCCCTGTAGCAGAATAAATCGTTGGGATAATCTGGACCTCATTGGTTGTTCCTTTTGGAAACATTGGACGAATTGGTCGATCGATAAGACGAGAGGTGAGGATAGCAGTCGTACTTGGACGAGCTTCTCTTTTATTAAATCGTCCACCACCGATATGACCAGTAGAATAAAAACGCTCTTGATAATCAACAGAAAGAGGGAAGAAGTCTGCTCCTTCTTTGCCTTTTTTGTTTACTCCAGCAGTGACGAGAAGAACATGACCGAGCTCATCTCGGATAGTAACGGCACCATCGATGAGGAGGGCAAATTTTCCAGTTTCAAAGGTATATGTCTTACCAGCAATAGTATAAGACTTGGTCACGGGTGTGACATTCGCGATATCGCGATCGCGGAGACCTGCAATCATAAAAAAATGATAAAAAATAAACGCTTCAGAGGAAGAGTCTAGACTTATCCCATAACTCCTCAGCAGGAGGTATCAGACAAATCCAGAGATACTTCGCTCGAAACACGGGAATTATACACATATTTTATAGAAAAGCCAAAGTTTTATCAGTATAAATTGACAAAATCGTTAATATAATTATATTGCAAAAAATATTTTTTACTATCGTTTCTATGTCTAAAGGAATAATAACTCTCGATGAGCTTACTGATGCGCATGTATTAACTGCAGAAATAATGTGATTTAAATTGGATTATGAAGCAAAGGAAATACTTTACACCTTACAACAAGTACTTGAGTGTACTGTAGTTGGCGTGAAATTCATTCTTGCCCAACGAATATGAGATGTGCCAGATAAGCGAATACATCTTGGTATTTTCTTTCCTGCACAAACTGCTACAGTGTGAGCACATGTTCTAGCAAGTTTTATGGCTGGGGAACGGGACTTTTCAGCATTTGCTAGAAATAGCTCCACACTCACATACGGTGCTGAAAATCTTCCTCGCTGTAGACCTACAAAAAAGGATCCTATACTGCATGGATCTACTATTATTGGAGGCGGGGAGATAAATAGGAACATATCACAAGACGTTCCTTTCAGTATAACACTTGAAGATAATTTTGGTCTCTCGCAAGTTCCCCTCAATCATATGCCGATTGTTCGTCGCCTTGTTCTTCAAGAACTTGGACTTCCCTCAATTTAGTCGTATCAAATATTTGACATATAATTGAATATAGTGCAGAATAAATGCATGAAAAAGTTTTTATACTCTTTTGTTATTCTCTCTGTAGGACTATTCACTTTACCAGTATTAGCTGATCAGTGGCTTGATATTGCTCAGGATTTGCAAAAACATATTATTACAGAGGTGCCGATTTCCCCAGAAGATCAAAAACAGATAGATATTAATCTGGCTTGGGCAAAACAATGTATAAGTAAGCAATTGGTCTGTTCGACCGATAATGAAAAACAATCTATCAGAGAGACAGTGAAGAAACTGGAAACCCTCTGGAAGAAGTATCAAAATGGAGATATCAAAAATCCTGTTCTCGAATATATTGTCAGCAAGGCTGATGTACTGCGAGCCATGACACAGGAGGAGGTGCCACCCATGGGACCTGTCGTGACTGATATCCTTTTGCAGATTTATTACCAGGATGCACTTCAGACCTATAAGACTATACAGGATAAGATTATTGCAGATCAGACCGGCAGACACCAAACTGCGCTCAAATTTCTCCCCAAGGGGGTAGTGATACCAGCCGTTCCACCATCTAAAACGCATCAAGCCATAGTAATTGATTTGAGTGACCAGCGCCTGTACGCATTTGAAGATGAACTTTTAATATATACTAGCCCTATTACTTCTGGTAGAAAATGATTTGCCACCATACAGTGAGATTTTTCTATTATGGATAAACAACAGAATAGACTTTTAAAATCACCATTCACTGGTATCACTTATAGCCTTCATGTGGATTACTGGATTCAATTTTATCCTAAGTACGGTATCCATGATGCATGTAATTCCAAGAGTTGTTGGAGAAAACAATTTTGAGGACCTGACTATATTTCTCATGGTAGTCATGGATGTGTGAATAGCCCATATGATACCGTGAAATGGCTCTACGATTGGAGTCTAGAGGGGACAGCGGTAAGAGTGCAGAAATAGAACAGATTACTTGGTTTTTGATACTATTTCGATAAGTTTTTCACGAGCATCATCAAAAACTTCTCAGAGTTTTTCTTTTTCTTCTTTTGTGAATTTTGATAGTACCCAATCAGCAGGTTCCATATGTGGATGACGATCAATACCAATTTTTATCCTCTGGATATCACTCGTACCGAGATGTTCAATAAGCGATGCAATACCGTTATGCCCTCATGCATTTCCAGTTGTTCTATAGCGTATTTTGCCAAATACCATATCAATATCATCTGAAATAATAATAATATTATGTGTTGGAATTTTATAAAATTGAGCACAGGCCTGTACACTTTGTCCTGAGAGATTCATATAGGTGAGTGGTTTCAGGATAATCACCTTTTCTCATGCTATTTTTCCAACCGAATAGACTCATTTATATCCTGCTTGCCAGTCATCTTTGATATTGAGATTTTCCTTGAGAACATCCAAAAAAAGAAACCCGATATTATGACGAGTTTCTCGATATTTTTCTCATGGATTTCCGAGTCAGACGACGAGATACATGATGTCTGAAATTAGAGATTTTGTGTCCAAACCCCTACGCCATTTGGGCTATTACCAGTTTGTGAACCATTTGAAATCTGAGGCACGCCACTTGACGAACCACTATAGGTGTCAGTAGTGGAAGTGCCGCTATCTTGACTAGCCACCGCAAAGCATGACTCATCTGTTTTACCAAATATTCTATCTGCCACACAGCGCATAGTCTGAAAGATGGTACCTGGTTTAAATTTTTGACCTACAGACTCAAATCCAACAGCTGCAGAAACAGCAGGAGTAATGAGAATAACAACAAACATCACAAGGAGACCAATCGCTGAATAACGAATCATATTAATAGCGGGGCTGACTTTGTGTTCATCACCACCAGAGATGACGAGGAGAAATCCTCACCAAAGAACAAAGATGACAGTAAGAAGAATGGCAATAAGGAGAAGAATGGCAATACCGACGGTCATAAGCTCTTCGAGAGTATAAATCTGTTGAGAAGAATCAGCAAATCATACTGTCTGAGCGTAGACTATTGAGGTGAACATGGTTCAACAAGGTTTAAGAAAAGTTTTTTATTCTGCTTAATCCCAATCACTCGAACGAGCGACTGGAGAGCACGAATAGTCTTACCACTACGACCAATAACACGCTTCATATCATCCGTGTGAACGGTGAGTTGGTAGCGTGTAGCATCCTCATCCTCTCGTACCTCGAGAGATACGGATTCAGGTTGAGAGACAATGTGAGAGATACAAAAACGGATAAATTTTTCTGCCATAAAAATGGTTATTATACTCTATACTTTTGAGATCCCAGACAGCCAATTTACACTGAAAGAGCGTTCTTTTTGAGAAGCTTTGCAAAAGACTCAGACATTTGTGCACCATGAGAAATTCTCTCACGGACAGTGTCCATATTGAGTTCATATTTTTTTGAACGAGGATCGTACCATCCGATAACCTCTATTTCACCACATTTAGCTGGCTTTGTGTGTTCTGTGACGACGATGCGGTAGTGAGGTGATCTCTTTCGACCTGCTCGTGAAAAACGAATCATTAACATAAGGAATAATTGAAAAATACCCAAGTATTCTATAGAATTTCAGGTAAATGCAAGTTTTTTGTGAGTTTTTCTTCACAAATGACATATTTTGCTTATTATGGGACCAAGTTCCTTAATAATACAGCATTATGTCCACCGAAAAAAGCCGCATTTCCTGGGATCAATATTTTATGGGTCTTGCCCTGCTCTCAGCACAGAGAAGCAAGGATGCTCGTACAAAAATAGGAGCGTGTGTCATTGATGCACATAATCGTATTATTGGTATCGGCTACAATGGTTTTCCTCGCGGATGTCCTGAAGATGAATTCCCCAATGCAGGGAGATTTGATGAGGCAGGGAATCCACTTCCACTTCAAGATACCAAACTAGCCTATATAGTCCATGCAGAAGCGAATGCTATTCTCAACTCTATGGGGCGAGATATGCAGTGAGCGACACTCTACTGTGCGATGCCTCCTTGTAATGAATGTGCAAAACTCATTATCCAAGTAGGCATTAAACGAGTCGTCTATCTATCGAGTCCAACCTACGAACACAATGAACGATTTTTGATTTCAAAACGAATGTTTCATGTGGCAGGTGTTATCTGTGAAGCCTATAGTGGCTCAACTGAAGCACTTCATCTCACTTTTGAAGATCAAAATGATGCCTATGTAAATAGAGGGAATTGTGGTTGCTGCGAGTAGCCTTTTAACTATTTCTTCAATATATCAATAAATGTCTCGCTTGGAATCGAGACTTTTCCAAATTCTTTCATCTTTTTCTTCCCCTTCTTCTGTTTATCGAGGAGCTTGTTTTTTCGTGTAACATCACCTCAGTAGAGATAGCCTGTGACATCTTTTCGATACGCATTGATGGTCTCACGAGCGATAACTTTTGCACCAATAGCCGCCTGAATTGGGATAGAGAAAAGTTGTTTTGGAATGGCTTTTTTGAGTTTTTCGCAGAGTTCTTGCCCAACATGAAATGCCTTGCTTCTATGGGTGATGGTTGAAAAAGCTCAGATTCGCTCATTATTTACGAGGATATCGACTTTTATCAGGTCATCCCGTTTGTAATTGAGTTGCTCATAGCTCATACTCGCATACCCAGAGGAGCGGGATTTCAGATCATCATAAAAATCCGTGATAATTTCTGCCATTGGGATTTCATAGGTGATAATTGAACGAGTTTCATCGATATATGTTTGATTCTTGTAGATGCCTCGGTGTTCCTGGGCCAGCTTCATCATTTCCCCAATCATATCGCTGCGAGAGATAATCTCGAGTTTTACAATAGGTTCCTCTATCCAATCATAGGTTCATGGTTCAGGGAGGCGTTCCGGGTTTTTGATCCAGAGACGAGTAAAAGTTCTATCACCGACTTGCTCCACCCGGAGAGGAGTATTTTTGAAATCATGGCTATGGTCACCCGGCATCATCACTTGATAGGTGACTTGTGGAGACGTGAGGATGACATCGAGGTCAAATTCTCGGTCCAGTCTTTCCTTCACGATTTCCATATGAAGAAGCCCAAGGAATCCACAACGGAAGCCATGTCCGAGAGCAGGGGAGACCTCGTGTTCATTTGTCAGAGAGCTATCGCTCATTTTGAGTTTTTCGATATCGGTTTTGAGCTGATTATAATCCTCGGTATCAACTGGGTACACTCCTGCGAAAACATAGGGAACAACTTTTTGAAAACCAGGAATAGGATGTTTGTATTCTTCTGCACCAGCAAAGATAGTATCACCAACACGCGCTTCTTGAAGTGTTTTAATTCCCGTTACGATATACCCAATTTCACCAGCCTTCAGAGAATTCAGCGGTTTATATTCTGGCTGGAAACATCCAACTTCGAGGATATCTACAACGGTATTCGTACTCATCAGGGTTATCTTATCGCCTCGTTTTATCTCACCTGAAAAAAGTTTGATATAGATAACGACTCATCGATAGGAATCATACTGAGAATCAAAAATCAATCCGAGTTTTACGGAATCAGGAATTTTTCCAGGGGCATTATTGGGAATGATTTTTCATTCCGCAGCGATTGATCGGGGTTCTGGAATCCGCCCCACAATAGCATCGAGGACATCCTCAACATTGGTTCCTACTTTTGCTGAAACACAGATAATATCTTCATCTCGGCACCCAATAAGTGAAATCACTTCACGCTTAGTGCGTTCGATATCGGCTGAAGGCAGGTCTATTTTATTAAGAACAGGGATAATCACGAGATCATGCTCAATTGCCATATAGAGATTTGAGAGCGTCTGAGCCTCAATCCCTTGGGTCGCATCGACGACGAGAATTACTCACTCAACTGAAGCCAAACTTCTGGAAACTTCATACTGAAAATCTACGTGTCATGGTGTATCAATGAGATTGAGCTCATGTCATTTCCAAGCCATTCTTACAGGCGTAAGCTTGATAGTAATACCGCGCTCCTGTTCTATCTCCATAGTATCAAGCATCTGGGCATTTTTCATTTCTCGTTTTTCCTTGGTTCCAGTAAGCTCAAGCATCCTATCGGCCAAGGTGGATTTACCATGGTCAATATGTGCGATGATACCGAAATTGCGAATAGAAGGGATGGAAGACATAATAGTTTCTAGGTTGGGTTCAATAGCTTCTATAAATTCGTGAGATAATTTTGCATATTTCAGCTTTAAAATATACTATAAATGAGATAAAAATCTCTTTTGAAACTCTGTGCACTGTATGATTTTAACAAATAAAATCAAGCGTTTCAGAAAAAATATGGTCAATTTTAACCCCATACTATTATGGCTAAGAATGTCTCTTTGAGAGAAAATATCTTAAAAAATATTTTTATCATTATTGTGACACTATCTTTTATCCCAGTACTTTCCCGGGCATTGGGACAAATACAATTGGGACAAATGAATGATTTTCTCCTCATAATAAGTATGTTTTTGGTAACAGTTTGTTTTGCAAATTTTTCTTTTACGTATAAAGATGAGGGAAAATGAAAAGGTAAAAAGAATCTACTTCCTCATATAGCTACTGGAGTTTTTATGTTGCTCATAGCTCTGCTTCTTGAGAGTATTGTACTGGCAACGAGGGTAATTTACCCTTCTTTCTATGGTATAATTGCCGTCTTTTCGATTTTGTTGTATTTAGGAATTGTGCTTTATGATTTCTGGGATTTATCGAGAATCTAGGGATATATCATATACCGTATAAATATTCTGAAATAGGTAGAAATTCAAAAAATACTCTTCCTCTAATTTGTGTTGATAAAATAGTACAGAAGATTTGATTTTGAGATAAAGATATGTTAGTATGAATCCATGAAAAAACTCCTCCTTCTTTTTTCGCTTCTTACTGCCCTCTATTCTTTTGCGGCAGTAGATACTGATAATGATGGAGTACCAGACGATACAGATATCTGCCCTCGGGTCTATGCACGATCGGCTACAGGATGCCCAACTCTCGTCGATGCGACGCCACTCGCAAATTTGAATGCTTGCTACCAAGAACAAAAAAATACTATTATTGTCCGTGTCCAACCTATTTGTGATGCGACGACCAGTGTATGTCCTGTAATATCCAGTCTTGCAGGACTTCAAACATGTGACCCGATTTTCCCCCTTATCCTCCAAGATGGCAAACCATTTGTTCGATGAGGTATTTATATTGTAGGATTTACCCGTTAATTTCTCTATGCGCCGACTCTTTTGACTCTTCCTGCTCCTCACCACACTGTCGACTTTTGCTCTTACAGTGAGTGATTTTGTTGTTTCTGTGGATTCGTGAGCTGGTAAAGAGACTACGGGCGTGGTAGCAACAGGTGATACTATCAAAACTCTGACAGCAAAAAAATTGGAGATAGAGAGTATTATCTCACTAGAAAAGACTCGGGTTCTGGATGAAACGAAAAAACGAGATGCCTTACAAAAAAACCTTTCTGATATTGAAACGTGACTTAAAAAGTTGGGAAGTCTCTCTGGGACTATGAATGCCAACGCATCTCATGGTATCCTCGCTTCTGCATCTGATGAGATAAAAAAACTTGTTGATGAGAGAGATAAACTACAAAAAGATGTCGTTACGGTTTTTATCGATGTTGCTAACTCACTTGATGCTGGTCCATTTACCCAAGATACGACTGTTTCAGATGTTCAGAAACAATATCCTGCCATTAAAAAAATAGCTCAAAATAAACTCAAGGATTACGAATCAGAGGTGAAAGATGCGGAAAAGTCACGAGAGGATTTTATTCTTCAAAAACAAAAAGAACTCGATCAAGTATCTCTCGATATTGAACGAGCAAAATATGTGAAGCAAAGCCAACTTTCTGATGCCATCACAAAAGTGCTGATGTATATAGGCATCTTTCTCTGAATACTGCTTATCCGTTATTTATCATGACGGACTTTAGCACGATTCCAAGAAGACTTCTCTCGTCCACACAAAGAGGCCATGTGGCTGATTCATCGTTGGTCATTTCGGGCAATATTCCTCATCGCTTTTCTCTTATTATTTTCCTCAGAATTTAGTGCCTTTTTGCCATTTATTGCTATCGTAGCGACAGCCATTGGTTTCGCTTTGCGAGATGTAGTATATTCTTTTATTGGATGGTTTATGATTGGCGCAAGTGATGGTTATCAGGAAGGCGATATTATTCAGGTAGATGATTTGCAAGGGAGAGTATTTCGTATCACACCACTTCTCACTACTCTCGAAGAACATGGTATCCAAGGGGTTACTGGAAAGATGGTTTCATTTCCAAACAAAATTATCTTTGAAAAAACAATTAAAAATTTCTCTCGTGCTCAGGGATTTACTTTTATCTCGATAGATTTTATCCTCACACATGAGAGCAATATTGATCGAGCTCGGGAAATCCTGATGGATATTATCGGACAGCAAGACCTCACGCTCTATTATAATTCTCGAAGTATCCTCAATAAGCTCCGATATACCTACGGATACGATGACGCCGACCTCCATCCTCGCGTTGATGTTGTCATCGATACAAAGGGAATAATTCTAAGAGCCAAAGTGTTTGTTCATGTAGAAAATATCGTCGATATGCGTTCAAAAATCTCTGAAGAATTTTGTAAAAAAATCCAGCCCGAGAAGGATGTAATATTACAGAAGGGGTAATTTGATTTTCTCGACAAAACCTGAAAAATCATATCATACCTCTATGTCGTCTCTTCTTCGTCCTCTTTTTTGTTTCCTGGCTCGTCTTTGTATTCTCCGACACAAACCTTTTGTGATTGGTATTACAGGGAGTTTTGGGAAGACAACAGCGAGGCATATTGTGACAGAGATCTTGAAGAAAAATAATCAAGATGTTTGGACTCCAGAGGGAAACTATAATGGTGAATGGGGTTTAGCCTTAGCAGTTCTTCAGGTGAAGAGTGGGGGACACAGTATTCTCGGCTGGTCAAAGGCTTTGCTCGGAGCATTCCGCAGTATTCTGAAGCCATGCTATCCAGCGACGCTCGTCCTCGAATATGGTATTGATCATGCAGGGGAGATGAAAATACAAACCGATATTATTGAGCCAGATATTGCACTTTTTACGACACTGTCTCCTAGTCACTTACAGGGTTTTTCTTCCATTCAAGAATACTACGATGAGAAAGAAAAAATACTTTCTCGAAACAAGAAAAATACTTTCGCTATTGGCAACCGAGATGACGAACATCAGGCGAATTTTCCTTGCCAAGAGTGGTATGGAGAAAAAGAATCTGATATTACTTTCTCAGATATTTGAGAATTCTGTGATAGGACAGAGGCACAGATTCATATAGAAGGTAATACGGCTAGCTTGAAAACACCAATATTAGGGAAACATCATATTGGGCTTATTACTAGTGCTATATTAGTCGCGTTGCAGATGAAGATGACTTTACCAGAAATTCTCGAAGCAATTGCGACGATTCATCTGCCAGAAGGGCGTGGAAATATTCTTCATGGGATTAATGAATCCCTTATTATTGACGGCACCTATAATGGTGGGTTTGAGCCTATTGTCGCTGGCGTACAGATGGCTCAGCGTCTGGCACAGGCGGAAGATAAAAAATTAATCGCTATTCTGGGTGATATGCGAGAATTATGAACTGAAGAAACGGCTCGCCATCAAGAACTCTGGAATACTCTGAGAGAACTTCCTGATGTTCAATATATCTTTGTTGGGAAAGTATGTCAGACGGTTATTGCTCCAATGCTTTCTATGGAAGAATGAAAACGGGTATCTTTCTACCTCAACTCTCGTGCGGCAGGGAAGTATGCTCGAGAGAATATTCTGAACTCTGATAAGAAAACACTTGTTTTCGCAAAGGGGAGCCAGAATACTCTTTATCTCGAGGAAGCTATCAAAGAAATTATTCTCCCAGAAGAACTCACGAAAATAGTTCGACAAGATGCGATGTATATGAAAAAGAAAAATGCTTTTTGGGAAACACTTTCAAAATAATTAAACGCCCAGATTTCTCAGCCTATTTTCGATACGCTTTAATCGTTCGTTCATATCGTCGGATTCTTCTTCGAGTTCATCTTCAAGATGAGAAAGTCTCTTCTCTTCCTTGAGAGCCCGCATGAAACCACTTGCGAGAATACCTGTTGGCAGAGCCACCAGTCCTATACCGAGAAGACCGAGAAGAGTAGCGAGGATACGACCTACTGCCGTCCATGGATAAATATCGCCGTATCCAATCGTTGTGAGTGTGACAATGGCCCACCAGATACCATCTCCAATATTTTTTATTTGAGGATTATGACCATTTTCTACTGCATAAAAGAGGACACCGGCGACGACGATGCATTGCAAAGAAATAATACAAAATATCAGTATCTCATACCATATTTGCCGTGAAAAATTTCGGAGCAATGAGAGTACTTTTGATGAGCGGTAAAAACGAAAAATATTCAGCAAACTCGTAAAACGCAAGAGTCGTAAGATGACAAAATCTGCATCATGGAGATTTTGAGTCCATATCATCATAAAAAGTGGGGCAATAACGATAATATCGACGATAGTGAGTGGTTGTATCAGAAAGAGAATTCGAGCTTTTAAATGGCTCTTTTGGTTTGAGTGTTTCGGTGCAGACCAGAGACGGTAAAGAAACTCCGCGAAGAAGATCATCAATATAACCAAATGCATCGAAAGAAAGAAACCACGAATCTGTGGCGTCATCAAGTTATCAGATGATTCGAGAATAGTCATCAAAATACTCACAACGACGATAATCGCCATAAAAACACTCATGGTTATATGAAGTCTTTTTTTATCGAGAGAATTTCATGACATAAGCATGATTGTATGTCTCTCTTTTTATTTTCAAGAAAACAGGGGACTTATACTCTGTATAAAAGAGCTATATGTTGAAAAACTAACTTTTTTTTACAGAACGTCTCTTATTTCGGAGCATTTCAAAATTATTCTCTGGTGTTGGATGATGAAATACTTTTTCCCAGGATTTCTCCTCCTCTTTTTCTTTATTGTTTTCTGCGAGATCGCTATCCCAGTTGATTACTTCTGTTTTCTTGAGAGGTTTTTCTAGGAATTCCTTTACAGCTTTTTCCCATCGTTTAATAGCAATAACACCGTTTTGATGAGCAGAACGTTGGTCCATACATTTGATAACTTTGGCTTCTGGAATCTCAAACTTGATAGGTTCGAAGAAATACTGGGAATAATCATTATGGTCAGTAATCTGACAGCAGGTAGAAACCTTATTCACATTTTGTCCGCCATGTCATCGGCTGGTGACATAGTGAATCGTGATATTTTGACGAGCGTCTTGGACTATCTCATCGATGCTTTTTCGGAGATAGTAGGGTATTTTTTGAAATCTCATGGCAAGAGTATGCCATAGTTGTTTTTGAAATGCAAATACGGAGAGGAGCAACTATACTTGATTTTTGTGTATATGGTTGTACTATGCAGCCATTAATTATTTATCTTATACTATGTATCATATTATCTGATCTAGAAATTCTTGTACGGATTCTCTTTGTGCTACTCTTGTAACAGCCGAATACTTCCGACTTATCGGAGAAGAGGCGATACCATATCGACTTTCTGAGCTTGATGAGGAAACAAACAATGTCCTGAAAAATCTCTGAATCGAATCACCGGAACTTATCACTTCGCTTCCATCAAAATCTGATATTGTTCTCGTAGGACATAATGATTTTTTGTCGAGCATCTCAGATATTGAATCACTCACAATCAAATCCATCATTGACTGTCATCCAGTAAAATGACTCACTCTCAAAAATCCAATTCAATTGCGTTTTGAGCCAGTATGTTCTACGTGTTCAATTCTCTTCTTGATGTTTGTGGAGCAGGACTTGGATATTGATGATGTTCTCGCAAAATTGATTCTCGCTGGTATCCTCTCAGCAGCCCAATCACTTCAGTCAGGAGCGACAACCGATGAGGAGCGGGAAATTGTCCAATACCTCTCTGATGATTTGGGGATAGGGGATATTCATTCCTATGCGAAGATACTTTTTCAAAAAAATTAATTCATCTCACGACTCATTTTGTACCTTTGTTGCCAAAAGTACCAAAAGTAAGAGGAGTGAGTGAATCTCACTACGGACGGAACCAAAACTCGCTATGGACCGACTTCGTCACAGGGTCTGTTTTCATCTCGTTCAAACAGTCGTTCCTCTAAAAACTTGTCTCTGTTTATGTTTTTTTAGGGTAGAATATCCCGTACACCTTTTTGCTACTTGAAAAAGAATTATAATTCTTATACTGGCGAGGTCCTTTATTTTTTTATTCTTTTTTTATGCCAGATGCATATTCATATATGATTATCTTTGGAGGAGCTGCTGCAGCTCTCATCTATGGAATCATTTTGATCGTCAATATTCTCCGACTCCCTACTGGGGATAAGAAAATGCGCGAGATAGCGGCTGCAATTCAGGAGGGTGCGAAAGCATTTCTCAATCGACAGTATTCAACTGTTGCTGTTGTGGCATTTGTTCTGTTACTTATTATTGGTTTTGTGCCACAACTTGGCTGGCTTACGGCAAGTGCTTTTGCTATTGGCTCTGTTCTTTCAGCTATGGCTGGATATATCGGTATGAATATTTCTGTTCGCGCTAACGTTCGCACCACAGAAGCTGCTAAGAAAGGTATTGATCAGGCACTTTCTGTTGCGGTAAAAGGTGGGAATATCACTGGTATGCTCGTCGTCGGTCTTGCACTTCTCGGAGTAGCAGGGTTTTACGTTGGAGCAACATCTCTCGGTGTTTCTATTGAAAAAACTGTTCACGCTCTTATTGGTCTCGGATTCGGAGGTTCTCTTATCTCTGTCTTTGCTCGTCTAGGAGGTGGTATATTCACCAAGGCTGCTGATGTTGGTGCTGACCTCGTTGGTAAGGTCGAAGCTGGAATTCCAGAAGATGATCCACGAAATCCTGCTGTTATCGCAGACAATGTAGGAGACAATGTAGGAGACTGTGCAGGTATGGCTGCTGACCTCTTTGAAACATACGTAGTCACTATTATTGCTGCCATGATGCTCGCATTCACACTTGGTAAAAGTGATACATACATTCTCTATCCTCTCGTACTTGGAGGTATCTCAATTATATTTTCTATTATTGGTTCATTTTTTATCCGACTTGGAAAAAATAAAAGCAAAATCATGTTTGCTCTCTATAAAGGTCTTATCGTAGCAGGTGTTCTTAGTGCTATTGGGTTCTTCTATGTGACAAAATACATGATACAGGATCTTCCTATCTTCTACACCACTCTTGTTGGTCTCGTATTGACAGCAGCAATGGTGATGATTACTGAATACTTTACTTCTACAGACTTTAAACCTGTCCAACAAATCGCTGAAGCATCAACAACTGGTCACGGTACAAATATCATTACAGGTCTTGCAGTTTCTATGAAATCTACAGCACTTCCTGTTCTTGCTATCGTAGTAGCTATTATCGTTGCTTCTTCACTCGGAGGTATCTATGGTATCGCTATTGCGGCAGTTTCTATGCTTTCTATGGCAGGTATTATCGTCACTATCGATTCATACGGTCCTATCACTGATAATGCTGGAGGTATCGCTGAAATGGCAGAGCTTCCTTCATCAGTTCGAGATGTTACTGATCCTCTTGATGCAGTTGGAAACACAACAAAAGCAGTCACAAAAGGATACGCTATTGGTTCCGCAGCTCTTGCAGCTCTCGTTCTTTTCAATGAATATGCTCAAAAAGCAGGCGTTAATGTAACATTTGATATTAGTAATGCTTACGTTCTCTCAGGTCTTTTCCTCGGAGGTATGGTAACCTACTTCTTCAGCGCTCTCTGTATGCAGGCTGTTGGTCGTGCAGCAGGTTCAGTTGTTGAGGATGTTCGTGCTCAATTCCGCGAGAAGAAAGGTATTATGGCTGGTACTGAAAAACCAGACTACGGTCGAACAGTAGATATCGTCACAAAGGCAGCACTTAAAGAGATGGTTGTGCCAGCAATTTTGCCAGTCGCTCTTCCTCTTATAGCTTTCTTTGGTCTCGGTTACTTCGTCAATGTTATAGTCGCGAAACAAACCCTCGGAGGTATCCTTATCGGTTCTATTATCGTCGGTGTCTTCCTCGCTATCTCTATGACAAGTGGTGGAGGCGCTTGGGATAATGCAAAGAAATATATCGAGCTTGGTAACTTCGGAGGAAAAGGTTCTGATGCTCATAAGGCAGCAGTCACTGGTGATACTGTTGGTGATCCATACAAGGATACTGCAGGTCCAGCTATCAATCCTATGATCAAGATTATCAATATTATTGCTCTTCTTATTGTTGGTTTGATGTAATTCTTTTTATAAGAACTATATTAAAACACCGGATGAAAGTTCGGTGTTTTTTTATGCATAGGATTTGATATTATTATCTGAATATGATAGTATCTGTGTATGAATGATAATTTCTGAATACATACTGAGCAGTGGGCTCAGTTACTTTCTTCTCTTTCAGGATGCATTGATGCATCATGAGAATGTACCAATCCAGCAGTATTTTCCCAAGCGTTGGGGGAGTACCTAGGGGGACATCCATGAGCGAGTGTTCCTGATGTAATGCAAAAATTGTCTAAAGAACTACGAGTATCTAATAGTCCAGATATCCAAACAGCTTTATCAGATGTTCATGGGAATGTTGTGGAAATACTGCAAGGAGATGGTGAAGCGCTATTATCACTTTCAGATAGGATTAATAAGGCTACTACCTTGCAAGAATGTTTTTCTGCAGAGGTGGTCCGCGTAGCTGAAGATCTCAAAAAAAATACAGGTATGCATGTGGATGTGTATACCAAAACAGGATATAAAACATATACACAAGGGAAAGAACTTGGAAGGAATGCGGTGTTTAGTATAAAAAGAAAGAGAAATCGTACATCATCCCGAGACGTCGTCGCTCGTCTATTACAGAATAATATAGATGTTCGAATTATGACAGATAGAGATGCACCTATCGTGCCATGATGTGAGATCATATCGCTAGACTTTATATGACAAGAAGGACAGTATCTTCGTGATGATTTAGGTAGACCCCTAATGGATCCGCGATGAATTACCTTTATTATTCCAGAAAATTACGATAAGCACATACGAGAACGCATGCTTTTAGATCCTCAATTTACTCTTGAGATACTACTGTATCTCGAGCCCACATTTCTCTATACACATACTAATCTTGAAAATGGCTTCTTTCCTTCTTGAGATCTCTCAGTCCTTACTACTGATTTTGATCACCCGTTGGGCTGAGATCAACTGGTAAAATCTACTATAAGTGTACCAAATAAAGATGAGGCAGAGAGACTCAATAGTTTGAGATGAGATAAATGATTTCTGTTCCGAAACGAGCCGCCAGAATATTAGATAATGGACGAAAGTTCGGTGTTTTTTATTGTATTTTCACTCTTGAAAAATATAAGAATTCAATACAATCCAACACCTATACTTCTTCGCTTTTTAGGGAGCTGCGAATCACGCGTTCTCATTCTTTTTATCATCTATGAAACCTACCAAAACTCCTTTTGAGCTCCTAACGTTCTATCATTTTGTGGATATCCCAGAAAATGAAGTAGAGTCAGTTGTCGCTGACCATCTTTCTTTTTGCCATGATATTGGTCTTAAAGGTCGTATTTATATTGGTACAGAGGGTATTAGCTCTACGGTATCTGGAAATCTCGGACAATGCAGGGCGTATCGAATGTATCTGGAGAATTCGAAGTACTTCAAAAATATTGCTGATATCGATACCAAATCCACCATGGTTGATGGTCATCAATTTGCCAAGATGACCGTGAAAGTCCGTAATGAAATCGTTGTTCTCGGAGAAAAAGTGACCGCAGAAGAGGTTCAGAAGTACAAAAAAGAACTGACACCAGAAGAATTCAAACGAATCGTCGATGAAGGTGATGAAAACTATCTAATTCTCGATATGCGAAATGACTATGAATATCGTTTGGGACATTTCAAATGAGCAGTTCCTGCAGGAACGGTGAACTTCCGAGAAGTACCTCAACTCCTCGAACGCTACAAAGAAAAAGCGCAAGGCAAGAAAATCATCTGGTATTGTACGGGTGGTATCCGTTGCGAAAAAGCAGCAGTTCTAGCAAATAAATCAGGTATTGCTGATATCTATGCGATTGAGGGGGGAGTGGTGAAATATGTGAACAAATACAATGATGGAAACTGGCTTGGAAATCTTTATACTTTTGATGGTCGAGTCAGCACACAAGTAGGGGATGAGAAGACACACACGACGATTGGTACTTGTCTGCATTCAGGGAAACTTACAGATAATTGTGATAATTGTCGTCATACACCCTGTAATGCTCGTATGATTGTAGATTCAAAGGAACATAAGAAACATCTCGGATTTTGTTCACAAGAATGTTTTGATGCAGCACAAAAAGATCTTCTCATTAAAGATGTAGATTGGGATGCAATCAGAATAAACAATAAGTCATGTACTTACAAGGAATTACGTTCGCTCGTAAAAAACGATAGAATAGCCCTTCAAGAAGCGCAAGATTTAGTAGCAAAACATTTCCAAAAAATACTTGGAAAAATTCCTTTCCTGCATCAAGAAAGTCAAAAAGAAGGTGTGATTGAGATGGACTAGTAAAGTCCTTCCTATTCCTTAGTCTTTGTCTTAGTCTCTTCCTTGGGCGCCTTCCCTGAGAGATAGAGTTCTATTGTATCTGCCCAGATTCATCCCGCATCTATCTGGGCTGCTTTTTCAAGCAGAGGTTTTGCAATATCGTTTTCCCCCTTTTCTGAATGTATAATACCTGCTTGAACGAGGGCAATAAGATGATTTGGATTTTTAGCTAAAACGGTATTAAGAATGGCGAGTCAGGTTTCTGTATTACCAATGAGTCTCATATACCAAGCGCGGAGACTGAGGAGGTCTGGTGAATCAGGCGCTTTTTCTACACCAATCTTTATCCACTGTTCTGCGAGGTTGAGTTGTTTTTCTGTGAGTGCGAGATAGAGAGCATTAGTGATATCTAATTCTGTTGCATCAGGATCTTCAACGAGATGTCAAAGCACCTGAAACATATTTTCGTTCATTCCGAGAATACCATAATTATAAGCGAGTTTTCGTTCAACAATACTTTTTGGCTGGTATCCTCCTAGGACAGCATTGTTAAAATAAAGATTTGAGAGTTTATAATCTCGGCGTTCAAAATAAATCAAACCAAGAATAAAATCCACTTCTGGATCTTTTGAATCCAATGTTTTGTATTTTTTGAGGGCATTTTCAGCGCGTTCATATTGATTGGTAAGGAAAGCGGAAAATCCAACAATTTTGAGAATAGGCTTGTAATCTGGTCTTCTGGAAAGGAGATTTGATCCTACTCGAATAACTGTGCTATAATCTTTGTTCTCATAAAATGCACCAATCATAAGAGCTTCTTTATAATTTATATCAATGTTTTGGAGATTCTTGAAATCATCAAGTGCCTTTTTGAGTGCATTGATAGGGGCGTAGTCAAATCAGTATTTTTTTATATCACTCTCACAATCAATAAAAGTATTTTCACACACCCATGATACTTGGTATGCTTGCTTAACATAGGGAGGAATATCTATAGTTGCTAGCATAGTCGGAAATCCTTTGTCACCAACATAACGCATACCCTTTAAGAGCTCTTCTTTTTCCCGTAACGAAAGACTAGGAAGTGTCTCAGTATACCACTGGATACTCTCGGTAAATTCCCTTGCTTCAAATGCGATATTAGCAGCTTTTTTCTTGTAAGTATCCTGCGGATCAAGAGCGATAACGCGTTCATAAATATCTAGTGCATCATGGTACTCACTATTGAGTCCGAGGTAGTCGGCTTTTTTTGCGAGAAGGTTCGCGCGTTCTTTTTTTGTTTCCGTCGACAGCAGCGCATCACTTGCCCGTTCTTTTGCAATACGAACTGCTTTGCTGTGCTCTATTCTCTGAGTTTCAGATATTATAGGGATAGTTACTTCTGGTTCGATGGTTGTTTCTGCGGGTACAGGCGGAGGGGGAATCTGTCCACGAAACCATATTCATCACAAACCAAGACCTACTATGAGTAAAAGGGAGAAAAATATTACAAATCTATTTGTGAAGAATCGGTGAAACATCTTGTTATAGTAAAAAAATAGATACACTGAATGATGGTATTTTATAACTTTTCTTTTTATGTACAAGCGTTTTACTCTTGCTCTTACGGCAACTCTGTTGTGTACGAGTTTTATGGTCTTTGCACAGATAAATGATACTCAGATTATTGATAAAGAAAAGTGAAATGAGGACTCTGCTGTGTCATTTCAGAATTTTTCCTCTTGTGACTCAATGAATACTGTTTTGAAGAAATATTATCAAGATGCTCTCCTAGAACAGATAGCTCTCTATGAAAAGAATACTATCGTCAACAAAGAGATTGCCATGCCTAATGATGGGAAAGGTGGTGGCGATACAGGTATGTGAATTGGATGAGGAGGGTCGGATGCTACTAGCTTTAGTGCTACTAATACACAGATAGATGGTATTGATGAGGCAGATGTTATTAAAACAGATGGAAAATATATTTATTTTGCTTCCAATACTCCAGAAAAAGATGGATATCAGTATGTTACGATTGCATTGGCATCTTCCTCTCAGGATTTATCTATTGTGAAAAAGATACAGCTCCCAACTAACTACTGAAATATTCAACTCTATTTAGCTGATAAAAAACTAACGATTATTGCAAATCGATGGAATCAAAATTATGTGTATGCTCCTTCACCTATTTCAATAGGAACTGGTAGTGCAACAGTTGTAGTAGTATATGATATGACCGATGTGACCAAACCAAAACTTGATAGATTTTATACAGTTTCTGGAGACTATTCTCAATCTCGTAGAGACGGGAACTATCTCTATGTTCTCTCTCAAAATTCGGTTAATATTAACACATGGGGTAATTCAGGGGTATATACCAAAAATGATATAACCAAGTATATGGATACGTTTGATGTCCAGAAGACTCTTCCAAGCACAGTAGAAATTCACTCCACAAGTGATGTAAATAAACAAATCACTATCAAAGGAAAAAAAGTTCCTTATGCTATTGATCGTAGCACAGTAGGTTGCAATGAGATAGAGTATATTCTACCAAAGAAGCCACAAGGACTCTCATTTCTTACTCTGTCTATTATTCCTCTTAAAGGTGATGCTCCTGCGAAAAAGAAGGTAATCTATGGCGATGCGAGTCAGTTTTTTATGACGAAAGGAAATCTCTACATCGTGAGTAATTATTGGAAACAGGGAACGGGTGAGAGTCCTTGTCCACTCGATGCTCGGTGTATGATGCCAATGTTTCGCTCAGAGCAAAATTCGATTATTCATCGGTTTAGTACCAAGCAGGATACGGTAAAATATGAATATTCGGTTTTGACTCCGGGTATACCACTTTCCCAATACGCTCTCAATGAAAAAGATGGCGTTTTGTATACAGTGAACCAAAAGGATTGGACATCAAATGGTGTTGATATTTTTGCTATTGATTCGACCGGTAAGCTCCTCTCTAAACTGGAAAATGTTGGGGCCAGTGAACGATTTCAGGCTGCTCGCTATGTAGGAGCCCGTCTGTATCTTGTAACCTTTGCACAAATAGATCCTCTTTTCGTCGTGGATACTCAAGATGCAAAAAATATGACGGTAACTGGAGAACTGAAATTGCCATGATATTCTACGTACCTCCATCCCTATGATGCGACGCATCTGATAGGTATTGGCTATGATACCAAAACAAACCAATATGGTGGCACTATAAATGGTGGACTTAAATTTGATCTCTACGATGTTGCGGATATCAAGAATCCAAAACAACAATTTTCAAAGGTTGTTGGTGGTGTGGGGTCTTCGTCAGATGCTATTTGGAATCCACGGGCTATCGTATGGGATGGTGCGAAAAAGACACTCCTTATCCCAGCACAACTCATGGATCAAAACATGATTACTTACCAATCAAACTATGCTTGGCAAGGGCTTCTGGCTATTAAGATTGGTACTACAGGTATCACTGAAGCAGGACGGATAACACATATTGATACTACTGGTATAGCTGCAAAACGTAAGCAAGATTGTGCCCAGTATTCGGCGTCTGCTGTTACGGAAGAAAAATGCTATACACTTATTTCAACAGGAGAGAAGGTATGTATGAAGCCAAGCGATAATCCTGCAAATCAAAATATTCCAGCCTATTGTTTTGCTGAAAATGATGATTCTTCCTATCTCGCAAATCAGATATGGAACTATTCTCCCTATTTTATACAGAGGGGGTTATATATAGGCGATACATTGTATACAGTTTCACCAGCATATATCCAGGCGAATCAGTATGGTGGATATTATAATTTTATCAAGAAAGTACAAAATGGTGACATAAGTGATAATGTTCCAAAAGGATAAATTACCGAATACTAAAATCCTCCTTCTCAATTGAAGGAGGATTTTTTTAATGATGTTCATGTCATCATCAGTGTCAATCACTGTGTCAGTGTCATCATCCACCATGAGATTCTCCATGTCCTCCAATAATTTTATTCATAATGGTAAATATAAGATGGATAACACCAGCAACTCCAGCCATAGTCCAGACAGGAAGAGTAGTGGTTAGGTTGACGTTTAGTAGTATTCCGATAAGAAAAATAAGGAGTATTGTCCTGGTTGGGCCAAAAATAAGTATTATCGCAGCCATTTTGAGAATATATCCTATAATCTCACCCACAATTCTCCCAAACATACCAAATATAAAAGCTCATTGATCACCAAACCAATGTCCTGTGCTGACAAAGCTGGAAAATGTACCACCGTGATGCTCAGATTCAGAATGCCCATGGTGAGTATCTCATCAGTGATTATCTCTATGTCCATGAGAGGAGTGTTCATGAGGTGAATGAGTATCTTTGTATTCGTCGTGTAGCCTGTGAGAATCCTCATGCCTGTGGTGTGAATCATGATGGGTGTTTGCATGGTGTACCGATGTATCGTGATGTATGGAATGAGTATCTTCTCGATGATGAGAGTGACTTTTTTTCGGAACTTCCGGTATATGGTGAATAATCACTCGAGCCATAGGATTGAGACCATTATGTCCCATCCAAGTATGTGCGACATGGTGTATTTTTTCGGGAGAGTCGTGAAGGAGTTTTTTAACTTCGATAGTTCTTTCAGAAATCGTATCTTCTTCAAGAAGATAGGAAATATGTTTTTCAGGTACTATACGCCTATCAGCATTCATAATATCTGCTGATTGTAGATATTTTTTTCTGGAGGCAAGACATTTCTTAATTTTTTGCATTTCCCGAAAAAATAGAATACACTCTCTATATGAGCAAAGAAACTACTCCCCAGAATCCAGCAGCCAATCTCAATATCGAGGCTGCTAAAAAGTATATATCTTCTACTGAGAAATTGCTCGTAAAAGAGCCTGCAAAGAAAGCTCTTAATGAGCTCAAAGAAGCTCTCCAGACAAAAGCAACCCAAGCTCAATTGATGGATCTAGCACGAGTAGTAGAGTCAGCTCAAGCAGGTGATAAAAAAGATTTTACCGCGCATGAGTTTGAACAACATATCACCGAACCTGCTGCTAAAGATTCAGAACCTGTTCCAGAAAAAAATGAAACATTGCCACGAAATGCGACAGCTGAATATATTGTCGAAAAAGTGTATGAAACTGGAAATGAAACTTTGATTGATGGAGCTGAAATACTGCTTTGAACCCTGAATGAGGGGTTGGATGCATTTGCTCTATCGCCACATGAAAGAGAAAATATAAAGATAGGTATTCTCTGATATGTCTTTGATCATTATTATGAAGCCCTTGGAGGTATAAAATTATCTGATCTCAATACCATTTTTACTGATATTACCAAGACATTTCAAACGGTTGGTAATCTCACAAAAGGTGGACTAGGGTGAATTATGAAGGATCCTTCTGGAAAATTCGATGCAGCTAAGAGTCTCTTAGAAGGAGGAAATGATTCTTTTTCTAAAGTGAATAATTTGCTCGATAATACAAAGTCTATAGAGGACAGAGTAAAGAATCATATAACACAAAAATTTGGGATTTTCATGGAGTTACTCGCTAAAAAGAGACCTCTTGCAGATGGTATTCCGAGTTCGCCAGATGGCTTATCATGATTTCTCTCGGATCCACAGAATCTCATAGATATCGAGAAAAAATTCCCCGCAAAAACGGTTGAAGAATTTGAACAACAGATACAAAAAGCCCCACAACTCTGACCAGAAAGAACAGCAGAGATGGCAGGGAAACTCAAAAAGGTTTTTGAAAATAAGACAGCTATACTCGATAAAGTCACGGGTACTGGGAAAAATATTCTCGATATGTTTGCAGACAGTACCGATACGAGTGGCCCGATGTCATGGTGACGCGATATGGTGAGGTGAGTGCTGAGATTCCTTTCAGGACTTCCATTTATTGGAGATTTTTTCAAGACACTTTTATGAGTTGGTCCAAATGAGGATATTGAGAGTTATTTTGGTGACGAGAAGCGCTTTCAGAGACTTTCGGCCAAGAGTCTTCGCGGACTGAGTCAATCAAAGAACTCTCTTCTTTCTGGAAAAAATCTCATCAATGTGACGACAAAGCGCATAGCTGAATTTACCAAGGCATATATGCCTCTTTCGATGTTCCCAGACCAAAAGATTTCTGCTATTGACCCAAAAACATGGTCAGATATTATTGATAATGGTCAGATAATGGTCATAAGGGGCAAAGAGAAATGATTTATTACCATTCCTGATGATAGGCGTATCGTCGAATCAGATTTTCTGAATGGAAAGCCTCAGAAAATATTTTTTGATAAAATAAATAAACTGACAGAGGTTCTTGCTGGAAAAACCACAGAGGCTCCTCCTAAGAAAACAGATTTACCACCAGGAACTTCAAAAAGCACAGTACCAGCATCCAACCCAGAACAATCAGTTCCTTCTCCCACAGAATCAGTAGAAGGAAAGACAAAATCAGAAATTGTGGAGATTATCGCAAAAAAATCACAAGAATTGCTTCCAAGGGCGGAAAAAGAAGCTGAAAAAATAACCATAAATGGGGCACTCGATATGGAAAATAAAATCAAGAAGGCATTATTTCTCAGTACAATTTCTAGTATCAAATCTGCTCTTAGCGCATCTGATATTACTAAACTTAAAATCGCTCTAGAACCCCTCAATAAGAATAAAAAGAATATTTCACCAGAAGATCAACAAGCCCTAGAAGGCATTAATACGCTTATAAGCGCCTGGGAGAAAGCCCCAGATACTCAACCGACACCGATTGCAAAAACAGATACAGATAAAAAGATACCATAGGAAGTAGCCAAAAAGAAACATCCCAGAAAGATGTTTTAAATAAGCGGTTGGATAAAAAAATGAGATAAAACGAAAATAAAATATATAAATCAATAAAAAACACCTTTTTCAAGGTATATTTTAAAAAAAACATAAATTAATTCTCGTCAGAGTTGCAAAGGGGGAAAATATATGGTATTCTCAAGAAGATGTCATATCTCTAACCCTTTTTTTATGACTAATACACAGAAAAACACCATTGAAACTATTATCAATGATGTTAATGTCTCAGCTGATGGCAAAGACAAAGTGCGTGCATTTTATGAGCATAGAAAAGAACTTCAAAAAGAGGTCACGATTGATCGTCAGGCGTTGAAAGACAAGATTGAATGAGTTCAATCTCCGCAACTTCAACGTGTTATGTTGGTGGCCGAATTGAGCTGAATTGATGTAGCTAAAAAGACCGATACATGGAAGAAGCTAACTTCTGAAGAAAGAGCTCTCATGGAAACTCCAGTTGTTCACCCTCCAGTAAGACAACCAAGTGAAACTAAGCCTGAAAAACGTCATGATGGTGCCAAGGAAGGATGATTAGATAATGAGATTACTACTCTCAAAGGAGAAATAAAAAATATGTTGGCACCAGGGAAGCCAATACATGGGGTTCCTGGTTCTGAGAGGCTTGTGGCAGAATATGCTAAGAAACTCAATGAACCTACCATTACTGCTGATAAGCTCAAAATTATCCGTGATTCACTCAACCAATTACAGGATGCAGTGAAGGGGTTTGATCCCAAGAATGCTCAGGATATCATAGAAAAAATCAATAATTATCAGGAATCTCGTGCAGAAAAAACGAATGAAGGTTCCATGTTGCTCTACGGAGCTATAGTAAAATCTATGTATGATCTCGGATTTAGACTCAGATTTGGTAGAGGAGATGCAGTGAAAATAGAGGGATGAGATCCCGATGGTGCTGCAAGTCTGACTGCAGCTTTTTCTGGCAAAAAAGATGTTGTGGAATGGCTCAAAAGAGGAATTGTCATCAATACCTCTAAATGGGGGAATTATATGAGCAGTTACCCTTCTCAAGAAACAGCGACAGTAAATAAATATATTTCTACTTTTAATGGTCGTTTTGGGAATAATCCAGCAGATAAAGATTTTCTGGCATCATCAAGTGCTGGCTGATTTGATATTATATGACCAGATGGGAAATGGATTACTTGAGGTATGAGTGTCTATAGTATTGCTATAGCTGCACAACAAGCATCAAAAAAATGGAAAGAAATGGGGTACCAAACTCCTATGCAAAAAGCAGGTGGTACACCTGTTCAGTTTATGGATACAGCATATAATATAGCTAAATTTTGATTTGCTGCAGCGAGCGTCTGGAAAGGAACAAAAGCAATTTGGAAAACTATTTTTGGCGACGAAGCAGCCATGAAGGCAGCTTGGTGAGATTTTGGGAAAACACTTGCATGGACTGGTGCTGTATGGTATGGATGAGAAGCGGTAAAAAGATTTTCCAATGATATCAAATCAGATATGGAATTACCTAATTACACTGCTTCAATCCAAGCACTTTCTACAGAACCTGGGAAAGCGGGTATGTATGATGGTTTTGTATCTATTTGGGATAAAATTGGTGGTGGGATTATGCAGGGAGATGATAAACCGTTTACTCATATTGTCGAATGAGCACTACTTCAATCTACTGTTCCTGCCCATCAATTTAAGGAAATGTGGGAGGTACTCTGTTCTGGTCGAAAAGGTGAACAATTCCTTGAATTAAGAGTATCCGATCTTTCAAAAGCTCTTGATAATTCATACCATTCAAAAGATGGGTCACATGTTGGAGGATTAAAAGCTCTTTTTTATGATCAGGGGGATTGGGGGAAAGATGTGTATGATAAATTTCTCATAGATGATAATGTGGGAGATAAGACTCGTAAATTTCTCCGTGCTATTGCAGATTACCGTAGCAATGACTCCTTTAAAGATGCCAATGATTCAATACCAAATCGTGATTGTCCTATTTCTGATCTTTTTAAGGAACCACTTGCAAAGAAGACAGAGGTACCAGCAAATATTGATAAAGAGATGGACTCATTTAATAAGTCTCTCAAGGAGGCCGGGTATGCAACTCTTCGAATCTTACCAGCAGCTGGTGAGTTTGGTGCAGATGTGTGGAAGGTGACTATGAATGGGGTAGAATACCTATTTCGACTTCCAAAAGAAATTCTTACAAGCCTTACACCAGCAGAATGCGAAAGTCTCATGAGTGCCTTGAAAATACTTGGTGTAGCTGGTGCAGTCGCTGGGGGTATTTGGGGGATAACACTTCTTCCTGGAATGGGGGCTTGGGGGCTTTGAGGTAAAATACTAGGGATAGGTGCATTGTTAGTAGGTGGAGGATATGCTATCGAAACAGTTTGGTCATCGCGTGAATGAATATTAAATGATGAGAAAATGCTCAAAATGATTCTCGACGCTCCCGATACAGATATCCCATCAAAAATCAAGGAAGTTATTCGAAATGGTTTCGCCGCCAAAATTCCAGCTCTAGATATTGTTAAAAGTATAAAAGCATTAGATGAATATAAGACGCTCCCCGATGAGGTAAAGAAACGACTTGATGTATTGTTGGGGAATATAGGTATCAAATGATCTCCAGCTCCAGGTGCAGCTCCAGCTCCAGGTGCAGCTCCAGCTCCAGGTGCAGCTCCAGCTCCAGGTGCAGCTCCAGCTCCAGGTGCAGCTCCAGCTCCAGATCCAGGTGGTAAAGAAGATTGACCAGTACCAATAGTTTAAAAAAATTTCATAATTCTTGTATATGGCAGATATCCCCTTACATCAAGATCGTCTTAATAAGCTACAATGAGCCATACAAGCCATTGATGGTTTCTCTCCTGAGGTAAAAGCTATCCCAGAGATTAAGGCACATATGGATAAGGTAAAAGGGCAACTTAATGACTTAAAGTACAAGGTCAAAGAAGAGAATTATGATACTATTAAGATGTGAGTCACAGCCGATCTTACAAAGCTCTATGAAGATGCTAAAAAAGCAAAAATAGACTTAGAAAATAAAAAAATAATTGATAAAGTTACTCTGGTAAAAAAGGCTATCGATGGATTAAGTCCTGATGTTCAAAAAGTTCCAAAGATGCAGTCTAAGATTGTAGCCATTTGAAAAATCATAGATGAAATCAAAGCAAACCCAGCCCTTTTTGAGACGAGAAAATGAGAACTCAATACCATCAGTAGCGAAATTAATAAACTTGACTCACTTATCCTGGAAAGATTAAAAAAACTTAAGGTTCTAGAAGAGTATGTTGATGGGTTGTCTCCTGGTATAGTTCAAGATCCTTGAATAGAGTCTCTTGTTCAGGAAATAAAAAAGACTATAGATACACAGAGGAATAATATATGAGCAGATGATTATGACACAAAGGAGTTGACAAGAATTAGAAATAAATTGGCAACACTTCTACAACAAGTTAAATTTTTAGATTCCATCAAAAAAGCCAACCCGCAAGATTTGCGAGATTTGGAAGGTATGAGTGACGATGATAGAAAGACACTTCTTGTTTATTCAACTACTTTTGCAGATGGAGAAAAATGAGAAGCAAATATGGTATCATGTCTACGAAATGCTATTAAACTTGATAAATCAAATGGGAAAAAGCCTCGAGATAAACAAAAATTCTTTGAAGCACCAGGAAGCACAAAAATAGATAAACCAGATATAAAAGAACAAGCAAAGGACGTCGCAGAATATGCAAATGAATATGGAACCACGAGAAATATACTTCTCTCTCTTGCCAATGAACATAAAAAAATATTGGAAGGAAAAGATGACCATCCAACTACTTTCAAATGGGTTGGGATGGATAGTGATGATACCTTTATGGGCATTTGAAATGGAAAACTATGGGACGCGGTGGGAGTAGATGATACCTATAATTTTTCAAGTCCAGAAGATAAAAAGGAATTCTTGGAAGATATGATGAAATTGATACCAGTTATGGATCAAATACAAAATGAGACAGATAGACTCAGCCAGCTTAATCCAAATGATAAATCATTTGGTGTATTAGTGATGAAGGTACTCAGGTATTCTACATATGCTACCAATTTAATACCACGCATAGCAACCAAGGCAGGGTACATTATACCAGGGATGTCTGCAAGGCCGTTTTCATTTCTTGATGATGGTAAGATGTTGGATTTCAAATGGCATATTGCGACTTTGCCACTGCCACAATTTGTGGGTTGAGATTGGCATATTGAGCCTCATTTTGATTGATTTAATGTAGATGGACCAAAATCAAAATACCTCGCTTCTCTTGATCTTCAAGATTCATTGTGGATGTTATATGCCCTGTATAAAACGATCAGATTTTTACCAAAAGCTTTTCAATCAAAAACTTATGTAAATCTCTATAAAAGCATTACAGATATGCAAAAATGGAAGCAAAGACTTTCTGTATTGGAGGGGTTCAGTAGTCGTCTTAATGGTGATTCACTCAACCTGGTTGAAACCTCTCAAGCGGAGATGATAAAGAAAATGAAGGTTTTTATTCAAGAAAGAGCACAGCCATGATATGTACCCAAAAAACGTCTTGGGATCCTATGTGACGCCCTTTCTCAAGAGGAGGCCAATAGGCTCTGCGACTATATAGATGGAGAAGTGGCAAGAGCACTTGTGTATGCAGATTATGATAGTAAGCGAATATGACAACAGAATGCCACTGACCCAAAACCACTCAGCGATAAAGTGAGAGCAAAAATAATTCGTGCTACTCTTTCGCCGAATAAGGGGTTTATTAATTTTATGTGTTGACTCAGTGCTAATCGAGCAAAACAAACACTTCGAGGAAGATTTATTGGTGATACTTTCACTGATTTTGTTCGTTGAATAAAACTATGACCTATTCGAGGCGTTCCATTGGTTATTTCTGATTGGATGGGATATTACACTCCTCAAGATGCACTAGGTGAAAAACTCAGTCTTGTTTGGGGGAAAACAGATGTTGCATGGAATCAGCTAGCTATACAAATGGGGATAGATATCAGTCCTAAAAATGATAGAATTATTGATAAGAATAATATAGGTGAAGAACTGAAGTGGTTAAAAGAAAGTGGCATAGTAAACACACCAGAGGAGCAAAGATTGTATGATGAAACCCTCGCATACCTAACGAGCAAGCCGCATTTATTAGGGAGTGAATTAGATCGTACCCTCCTTTCTCTCTCGTATGTTTGTCGATGAGATGTGACAACTCCTATAGATGCAGGAGATTTGACATCGTTTAGAAGTCATTTCTTGGGTTGAACGAACAATTTACAACCCCTTACGAACGCAGAGATACTAGAAGTAAATAGTCTTGTTGCAAAATTTAAAGGTCGCACTGCGGATTCATTTGATTTATTCCGAGTCCGTGCACTTTTATATCAGCCTGACGCAACTCAGCTTTTAGATACAAATCTACGGCCTAGGGCACAAAGTATTTTGGATACATATTTGACTGAACTTAAAAACTGATGATTGACACCAGAGACTTTCACTACAAAATACAAAGAATGGCTTAATTTGTACGCTAAAGATATTCCTTGGGGATATGATCCTAAAAAAGCACTCGACAGACATCTCGAAGAGCATGGTTTTGAATCACAAAAAAAGGATATAAAAAAGAAAATAGAGGAGGGGTCTATACCAGATAAATTGGCACTTGAAAAGGCGTGCAATAAAATTGCTAAAAGCAATCTAGGTCAAGATGGTCATCCACTGCCAGATGCAGTTATATCAGATGTCACAATCAATGCCTTTATTAATAGTATACCGGAAGGAGATTTTATAGTATATAAAATGCAAAATGGTACTCCGAAGGGAAGATACGAGGCTTACAAAAAATATCAAGCATTAGAGACGTCTCACAGTGAAGAATATAAGAGAAATAAAGCTATAGCTGATGTATGTTTGGAGTCAATAAGAACTGAATTTAATCGAGAAATATGAGAATTTAAGAGTTTTGTCGAAAATGATCATAATACAGTCGAACAATGTAGTGAAAAACTAAGAGTTACCATGCAGAATTATGGAGCAACATACCTAAAAGAGCAGTGATTTTCAGGTACATTTGATAATTTTAATGTTGCAGAGAATGTACTTATTCCATGATGTGATTGCTATGTTCAATGTATAAGGGATGCTGAGATTGCTAATACTTCAACAAAACCATCTACTCAATACGAGGCTATAGAAAGATTTGAAGCAAATATGCCAGATGTTACCAAGATGGGATGAAGTTTTGTATCATGAGTATCAGAAATTTTTGGATGATCTAATGCACGATGACTTCGAAGAATAAAAATCAAAATCACAGAAGAAGCAAAAGCGGAAATAATGACATTAAAAGATACTTATTGAAGTAAAGATGTCTCAGAAACAGAATTTAATTGAAAAAAGCAAGACATCATTGCAAGGATATGAGAAAAAATGTATAAAGTTTGAGGATGAGAAGCGGTTGAGGTGAATTATCGCCGGGCTCGATATTTAAAACTCACTACTGACTGGATAACAGAAATAGATAAAAATTGACGAGAAAGTACATTGTCTAAACAGCTTGAGGCAATATTAGATAGCGGAGAGTATGAAACCAATAAACAAGGAGACCCCTCTCCTCTTAGTGATCGAGCTAGAGAAGCTCATGAGAGATTCCTAAAACGAAATCCTAATTGAGTTCCAGCTCCTACTCAAACAACGATCCCAGCTGAAAATACTCCTCCAAAAGACCAAACAACAGACACGCCTCCTCCACCAGAAACAGCAAATACTGCAACTGATTTTGCTACTCTCGAAGTTGATATTACTCATGACCCTCTGCAGAGGGGTATTCAAAAGCGATTCAAAGAAGCACTCGCAGATTGTGAAAGGACTCATAATTCAGATCAAAAAGCATCTCTCTTGCAGACATATCGTGAAGCTCTGCAAAATGTGGCACAAGATACAGCTCAAACAGTTGATGTACGAGAAAATGCTCGAAGAATATTAGAGAGAGTGGTGCTCTCAGAATTACCATTGGCTGATAGACCTGCATTAACAACGTTCACCGATAAAATAGCACAAGAAATACAATTATGGGAAAATACGGTTAGTGAGAGACAAAAAGCAGCAGATACTTTATTGTGACAAATCGAAGCAGCCGTCAAAGATAAATGAACCCCTGAAGAAAAATTTGAAGCAATAATTGGAGATGAAAGCACATTAACACCTTTACAGAAGCGTCTTTTTAGAGAATCTCTAGGAGGTGCTGAGCCAACAATGGAATGAATCTCTGCGGGAGTACATGAACTCTTACTGCAAACTCAGGCTATAGGTGTTCCTAATAATAAAGCCGATCTTCATAGAGGATTAACGGAGCGCGGTCGTATGACTGCTATCAATGTAGAACTTGCTAAGATAAAACTTGATCCAATTAGAGAGAGAATCACCGAAGAAGAGAGACGAGCAGGCAAAGAAGAGCCAATCCGAGAAACAACGAGAGCACCAAGAAGATCGACACGAATTCCAGGGGCTAAATAATTTTAATAATATTTTACTATGTCATGAGAAGAGTATACATCTGATAAAGCTCCTTCCCTCAAAGAATCTCGTGATGAAAAGAAATTTGAGGTAGAATTATGTGATAAAATATCAAAATATATAGGATTTGATGCTACTGGAGAAGCGCTCTATGATACTATCCACGAGATTATATCTCTTGATGATACTCAACCTGATACTTCTGCTCCAAAAAATGTTGAAAAATTGACTCAAGAGGAAGTGGATCCTACTATTACGGAAGATAAGTTAAAAAAAACTTTCACTACAGAATACACTCTTCACAACACTCTCAAATCAGCAAAAGTTGATGAGAGGCTTAATCTCGTGCAAGCTCGTCAAAAGATTGTTATTGAAACAAAACAAAAAAAGTCAGAGTGGGAATCTCTGGTAATGTATTTCTGACTACACCCCACGATGTCGCTAGAGAATTATGAGAAAATAGAGTCTTCTCAACCAAAGATATGAGAGGTTGTTACGAGTATTCTCGAATTTTGAGCCGACAAAGAAGAAGCTCTACAGACAATCCATGAAATTCAGGGGCGTCATCTCCCAAAGATGGCTACTTTTCTATCTGCTGTTGGGGCACAAATTTGACCGATATATGGACAAGAAGTTTTGACTCGGGAAAATATTAATCGTAACCTGTATGGTGTTAGATTATCTCGTCTGTATAAGCGGATTACTGATCCAGCTCGTTCATCGGCTCGTATGAGGGCAAGTCGAATGGAGTTTTCAAGGGAACTTCGTCAAGCACAGGAGATTATGGCCCAAGCCCAGCCAGCTATGGATGCGGAACTCGCAAAAAAGTGATTGAGCGAAGCAGTTCGAAAAAAAATGTATGGTCGCGCGGTGGTATTTCTTTCTGAAAATCCTACCTGACAAAAGATTGCCAGCTTAGTTGATGTGACGGCAAATTCTGGAGTTGGAAAGATTGCTGAATCAACATTTTCTAATATAAAAGAAGGAACCCTCAACCCACTCTTTGCTGCCCTTTTAGTGTGTAGTCTTGATGGTGAACCAGATAGAGAGAAATCAATTATTCAGTATTTTACATTTTTACTTGCTGGTCAGGTTATTCAGGAGTGAGGAACATGAGTTGCCAAATGAATGGTTACCATGTTGGAAAAACTAATTTCGCCAGGAGATGGGAAAGCACAAAAAGTTCTTGCCTACCTTAAGAATGACCTTCCTAAGAATAAGATATTAATGACACTAGCTGTCATTACACTTATTACTGTAGCGTTCCGTTGTAATTGGGTTGCAAATAAGATTGAGGATGTTGCAGATTGGATTGATCACGGTATCCCGTATGGGAAGAATCGCGAATCAGTTGCAAATGCAATAGAGATACTGGCGAGTGCAGCGAGTTGGGAATTCTTAGTCGGTTGGGAAGTGACAAAGGAGGTAACTGGTTTAAATGGGGTAAACCCTTTTAAAAATCAACTCGAGTTCCTCTCTGAGCATCCAGGAAAAGAATGAATCGATGCATGGAATAAACGTGTTTCCGAATTACAAAATCAATGATCAATTACCGATGCTTTCCAAAAACCAATGTGAGAAACCCAAAAGGCTATTCTAGAAGAACACAAGATTGTAAGTCCAGACGACTGGGCAAAACAAAATATTACTCCATTTCAGATACAAGTAAATGAATTAAATCTTATCAATTCGAGATTTGTATCAGCATTACAAGACATACCGGAATCTCCATCTAGTGAAGAACCTCTCTTGAAAAAAAACGAAAAACTTCGGTACGAAGAATATGCATTGGCCGACAATGATGTTTGGAATTCTCGTGATCATCTCTCTCCTGAGGAAACAGGGCTAGGGCCTAATTGGACTGTAAAACATAGTAGATTAGAGGGGCTCAATGGCAAGGCCATTACATGGTTAAGAGATGATAAGGGAAGCGCAGAGAGTCGTCTTGAGGATTTCTTTTATCACCTAGATGGCATCATATCAAAAGAAGAAGCAAAGTGTATGCGCAGCAAGAAAACACCAGAGAGAATGGTACCACAATGACCTGTATATGGAGGAGTTCCTTTACAACAATTTGAGCGTGATGAGGGGGCATATGATAAATTTAAGTCATGGAGAGAAAAAGTTCAGGACGCGAAAGAACAATGGATGCTGATGCATGCTAAAGCCCTTGAAGTCGCAAAACGCGTCACTGTCGCCCGATCTCTTGAGGTGTATAATCAAAAACGATGGACCGCTCCTGTAACTCTCAACTGAAACAATTTAGCATTTCAGGGGCTTGTGGAAAAAGTTGCTCACAACCAGAGAATGATACAGTTTACAACACCTACTGATGCCAACAAGGCCAATGATATTCTTAATGCAGTTGGTTCTGGACCAAAAATGTATGGTTCTGATATCCTCAGTAGTGATTGGAGAAAAAAGTCAGATGATGAATATGAAAAATGGGCTAAACATAATGGATTTGGCATTGATGATAGACAGATTCATGCAGATCGTGTGCAAATTCTTATTCGAGAAGCATATACGGCGGGAATTCCACAAGAATATATAGAAGAAACCTTGAAACCAGTCTCTTCTATGGCTCGTAATCAAATAGACTGACAGTATATAACTCCAGATCATGTGGAAAATATAGAATCAGAACTGGGAAGACTTTTACTCGATAAGGCACTTCGGGATAGGATTGCTAATGGTGGTACTATAGAATCAATCTGAGGGGTTCAGTATACATGTCAGCAATATGAATTTTCTCGTTATTTCTCTTTTAATGGAGACACTGTGACTCAGAAAGACCGAGTTAAGACAACTTCTTATCGTGCTCTTGCTGGAGGGGACTTTATACAGAAAATAACAAGTGACCATCCGATTGCCGAGGCATCAATGCCTCGAAAACAGTTTGAGAATATGATTCGTAGAATTCAAAAAGAAGTAGCTGCAGAAAAAGCAAAATGAGAAAAAGAAGCCGCAGAAAAGAAAGCTGAATCTGATGCTCGAAACAAACTTCTAAGAGAGAAATATGGCAATAGATCTAATAATGCAACTGCTTTTCAAGAGTACTATACCCTTCCTAATATAGTGAGAGAACCCAGTTTCTTTGGTAAATGGGAGAAAGTAACACCAGATAATGCCATCCCTATAATATATGTGAGTCGTTGTTTTCGCATGGAGTCAGCGGGCAATGAGAGTAAAAAAAATGTTTGGGAATGGAAACATCCAGCGCCTGATCGACAGATAAATGTAGCAATATACTGGGGGCCTGGCGATACAAAAGAGGTGAATATCACCAATATCAAAAATTTTAAATATGCCGGATGGGATAAAAAAACTCAAGAAGCCATGAAGATCGCACTTATTTCCGGTCCTAAGGCACTTGCAATGAGAAGAATTATTGAACTTACGGAATGTGCTTCTATGATAGAGACTCATTTTATAGAAAATGATACAAATCATAATCAACGAGAAAAACTCATATCCGCTCTCACAGATTACTTATTAAAAATAAAAGATGATCCTAATTGAAAGGAGATATTTGTGAGAAAGACGCTCGATGCCCTGATAGACAATGGGGGGATAGCTGAAGGGGACATAGACAATCTTGTAAAAAAAATCACCCAATAAAAAACATCCACCATTGGCAGATGTTTTTAAAATAAGAATATATTTTAATGTGCTGGAGCAGCATGCCCGTGGTCATCTTCGGCTGCCGGATGTGCTATATCTCCATGTGGTTCATCTTTATGCTCAGCATGGGTAGTAGTATGTTCATGACTTTCTCCATGGGTTTGGTCACTATGGTCATCTTTTTTTACCTCTGTGGCATGAGCCGCATGGTCATCTTTGTGTTCTCAATGCCCGTGTGTTCCTTCTTTCTTCGGTTCCTTTGCATGAGCACCATGTTCCTCTATTCCATGAGCAACTGGAAGATGCTCTTTCGGAGCGTGTTTTTCGACATGCTTTTCTGGTGCTTCAGTAGGATGCTTATCATGACCATGGTCTTCCCCGTGAGAGGATTCTTCTGCTTTGTGAGCTGCTTTACTGGCTTTTTTGGCTTCTTTTTTGGCTTTGCGAGCATCTTCTGTGGTTTTTTTGCAGTTGGCGAGCTTCTTTTTAACGCGCTCCAAATAACCCCTAGTACCATTCCATTCGCGAGAAGTCCACTGAGGCTTGATATTTGCCACACTATCCACGACTGATGCCACGAGACTATCTACCTTTTCAAATGTTTTTGCGAGTGGCTGTACTTTTTTGACTTTCCCCAGAGTCAGGACTCGGGTAACTCCAGAAGAGACTCCATCAACCAGTCTCGCTATAGGTCCTCCACCCAGATGAAGAACGGCACTCACTGGTTTTTTTATAATGACATCACCGACACGACCGATGACATTTTGCCAAACACTGCGTGCTACTTTTCAGCTATTTGTAAGAGCATTCTTTCCTATCTTGAGAGTATCTTTTCATGCTGTGACGAGATTATTGGCAAGCTGGATACTAGAACTGCCACCTTCGGCGCTCGGAGCATGTGCGTGTCATCCTGACATAAATAAGGGATTACAAATTATGGAATTCTAGATAAAAGTAAGGGATTGCAAGAGAAAATACTACATTATTTCTGTTTTTAAAACAGGTGTAGAAGCATTATACGCTTGTAAGATTAGATTATCAGCTTTGTCTGTGAGCACTGTTGTTCTGAGCTTCTTCCAATCCAGAGTCTGTCCGATATTTTGAGCCATCAGTACATCATATCATTTCGCTATCTCTGACTGAAAGTCTGCAGCTCCTTTCTCGCCTTCTTTTGACTGGTATCACTTTATAGACCGTAAAAGTTTTTGAGCTATCTCTTTCTTTGTCGCATCTTCTCATGACCATTTATTTATATCTGTTTCCAGTGCTTTTGCTCCAGACCAAAATATATTTCAGAGATTTTTATCGAGCGTTTCCATGATGGTCTTTGGGGTTTTCTTGTTGAGTTCTAGATAATCGAGTTTCAGAAGTTTCTTATCATCATCGGTTACATCTTTTCCAGTGAGAGAATCTGCAAAGGTATCTCCATAGACTTCTTTGATCCTTGAGACAATCTTGAAAAATATATCCCGAGAAATTGTTGTCAGTTCTGATTCATTACCTTGTTTCATTGCAGTGAGACTTGATTTTACATCAAAGTTTTTTCAGAGAATATTCTTCGCAGTTTTTTCTAAAGAAGTATATGCCGCCATTTCTTCAGGAGTTCCCGTGATTTCTTTTTCTCCTATTTTTATCTTTTCTGGCGCTTTATTGGTAGTCTGTGTATCAGGATTTGGTTCGGGTGATGTTTCTGTTTTGGGAGGTGTGAAATCAAGAATTGACTCGAGTGCTACCTTTGGATCACTACTGAGAGAATCTTTAATTTCTTTATAATGAGCCTTACCAGCCTGGAAGATGAGCAAGAGCTTTTGAGGTACATCATTTGACGTAGAAGAGCCTTTGATAAATTGGAAAAATTTATCACTATACTCTACGGGTACTCATAGGCCGCTCAGTTTTTGCATTACAAGTACTTTGATATCATTTTTGTTTGGCAGATTTTGGATGCTAATTCCGAGAGATTCAATGGCTGGAGCCACCTGTCTCTCAAACATAGTGGATTGGTCCATAGAAATTCTACTATCCCCAAAGAGGGTATAGAAGAACTCTAAAATCTTTTTTACAAAGTTATTTGGCAAAATACCGCTTCATTCTATCGCCCTTAAACCTTCCTCTGGCTTTCCATCCTTAAATGCTGTTATGGCTGTTTTCGCTGATTCGAGAGGACTTTGTACTGTATCTGGCACAATATCAGTTTTTTCAAATTTATCTTCAGTAATAGTAGCGTCAATTTCTTCCTGGGTAAGTTTTCCAGTAGTTTCATTTTTTTCTGGCGCTTTCTTTGCATTAATCTCTTGTCTGAGTGCTTCCAGCTTCTCTGGTGTCATGATGAGTTTTTCTTCGTGTTTTTTGAGATTAGAGTTTACTTTTTCCTGCAAAGACTTGATCTTGGCATTGATTCCATTGATTTCCTCTGGTGAGAAATCTTTTTTCTCTACGAGACTAGGGATTATCGTGTATTCTGGAGTCTTCCCAGTTTCTGTGTTTTTCTTTATTGCCAGAGGGATTTCTGGTGTTTGAGTAGTTTCTGTCATAAAAAAGGATGTTAGGTATATTTATACTACCACACCCTCTTTTGTAATGCAAATAATTCACTATCATTTTCTCCTCTGACTCCATGATTGAACTTTCCCGTACTGTTCACCTTTATAATCCTCTCAGTTATAATTGACAGGGAGTTTATAGTCGGATTAAATCGTATATTTTCTCTTGATTCAGTTTTTGACTTCGTCGCTTATTCCCCTGTTTTCTCTTCTAAAAATTTTTCTGCTATATATCCATTTTGTGTTTTTCCGTCTTTATAGGTGACGAGAACTTGTGCCCACAGGAGATTACTTCATTCAGGGGCGTTATCTCAAATGCTCGCTTTCTTTATGCGCTGGATATTGGTGATATTTTTATTCTCGAGTACATTGAGCGTATCAGCTTTTTGACTAAAACCAGTACGGAGCCGGATATTATCTCATTTGAGCCTGTATGATGTAGTAGTATCTAGAGTTCCTTCCTCAAAATTTATATCACCATATTCTTGCTTGTATCCTCCACGGATTTTATCAGAAAGAGCGATCCATCATTCAGTACCATTTGACAGCCTGACATGCGTATAGTCTCTTGGCCCATCTTGAATAGTGGAGATATTGCCGTCGTTATCGAGAATAGGAGTGACGAGGTCACCTGGTTGAAGCATAATTGCTTTCTTTTTGTCTTCCGTGAGAAGAGGTTTTGCTGATTTTTTTGGTTCGCTCCGAAGGATGAGATTACTCGCATTGATACGGATTTTCTGTTTTGCATCTAGTGTAGTTTTCACTTGGTCAATTGAATGAGCTTTTTCCACAGCTTCTGATGCTGCAGCTTCAAATTTTTTCTTACTTTCTTCTCATGCGTTTTTTTGGCGGTCCAAGATTGTATTTTTTCCTTCTGATTGTCCTAACTCCTCGGCCTTTTTCTGGGATTCTTCAATCAACGGTTTGATAGCGTCTATCTTTTTTTGGAAAGCTTTTTTTGCTTTTTCAAGTGATACTTTTAGATTTCCGGTCTGAGTATCTAAATCATGTATCTTTGTATTAATTATAGCATCGATTTTGTCTTTTCATTTTTGACTCTCTTGTTTGATTTTATCACTCTCTTGTTTGATTTCACGAATTGTTTCCTTAAATGTCGTCCATCATGTATTGAGTCAGTCAAAAAGAGATTGAGAATTTATCTGGAATAATTCTAGATTACTCTGTATCTGCTGAATTGTTTTTCCGGGGTCATCGAGTATCGTGATTAAATCTTCTCAGAGATGTTTAAGGTCTCAGGAAATAGCATTTGAATCCAAGAGTGGTTTTATTTTTTCTTGCAATTGTTTTATATAGGCATTGACGTCTTTTCTTTCAATCTGATGTACATCTTTACTGAGGATTCCTTTTATAATATTTATAGCACCTTCTTGAGCTCATATCTCTGATTCAGCTTGCGTAAGATATGTATCTAGGTCCTTTGTTATATCTCAATTGCTTGCCATCTTTTGTACTTCTTTCCATGCCTCCAATGCGCCTGAATTTTTTCCTAGTGCCTGATAAGCTCATCAGAGTTTTTTATATTCATCGCTCTTTGTGAGACTCCTCAATGCCCCGATAGATTTATTGGAAGCTCCTTCGAGCTCGGAACGTAGGATATTTATCTTTTGACTTGTTGCCTGTATTTCCTGTTCTAGTCCATGAATTGTGTCAGCTAATCTCTTGGAATTTTCATCATTTCTATCACCAAGCTGTATCTGGAGTTCTTTAAGCATCGCTAAATGAACATACGGCATGATATCATCCATATCTTGTATAGTGATTTTTTCTCCTCTCTTAGTTCGCATATCTCTATATGTTTGTTCGAGTTGTGTTATTTTTGGATCAATGGTCCTCTCTACTGCCTTCTTTATATTTTCCTTTGCCGTAGCTGGGAGTGTATTCCCATATACCATTATCGCACTGTCGAGATCATGTAATAATTCTGCGCGTTTATTATTCTTATACTCAAGAGCATCGGGGCTATGGCTGAGTGATTCGGAAGCTAGTGGTCGCATAAAAAAATGGTTAAGTAATACTACTTTACGCTTCTTTTTTCTGGAATGCAAATATTTTTAGTAAAAAATAGTAAAAAAGAGTGGTTTTGATTTCAATACTTTTCTATTATAATGTTTCCATGCCCACAACTTCCTCACATCTTGATTATGAAACAATAATGCAGGGCATTCTCAGTCGTTATGAATCATATGGGGAAAAGAAGGAAATAGTTAGAATTCAAGAAGCCTATGAATATGCTGAAAAGGTTCATAAGGGTATTCTCCGAAAATCAGGAGATGCTTATATCGCCCATCCAGTTTCAGCAACGCAAGAACTCATGATTTTGCAACCAGATAGTACGACAATTATCGCTACCCTACTCCATGATGCCGTGTCTCACGGTAATGCCTCTTATGAAGAGATTGGAAAAATCTTCTGAAGTGAGGTAAGGATAATCATAGAGCATCTTGATACCATTCGGCGTGTTCGATATCGGTGAGAATCCTCCAGTATAGCCCGGATGCAGAAGATGCTTCTCATCGTGGCAGATGATATTCGCACATTATTGGTCAAAATAGCAGAACGAATTCATAATCTTCGAACAATTCAATATCACAACAATCCAGAAAAAGCGAAACATATCGCCGAAGAATCCCTTTTTATTTATGCTCCCATAGCGGCTCGACTCGGTCTCTACGGTTTTAAAGATGCACTTGAGACGCTCTCGTTTCGTACTCTCGACCTTGATGCTTATTTGCATATCACGGGTGAATTGGCTCACTATACGCTCGAACAAGAGGAATTCCTCACGCAATCTATTCAGAAACTCAAAACACTTCTCCCTCCAGAGTATCACGAGAAAATTAGCTACCGAATTAAAAAACCATATTCTATTTATCGTAAAATGCAGGAAAGGTCCTCAAGTACTATTTTTGATATGTATGATATTTTTGCGATTCGTATTCTCACAAAGGATGTTACTGATTGTTATACCATTTTGGGGAATATCCATGGCTCGTTTGCACCTGTTCCAGGACGATTCAAGGATTTTATCGCAGTTCCAAAACTCAATGGGTATAAGAGTTTACATACCACAGTACTCGGTTTGGCAGGAAAGAAAAATCAACCTGTAGAGATACAGATTCGCACAGAGGAGATGGACTATCATGCTGAACACGGAATAGCTGCCCATGTTCTCTATAAACAATTTGGAGACAGCACCCATACAAAAAAAGCTCTTCAAGAAGTACTCTCAACCCTTGCAGATGGTCTCTTAGAGAAACCATCGCCAGTTCTTGGGGAAAAAATCCGTCCAACTATTTTCATTCTCACTCCACAGGGAGATATCCGAGAATTGCCTCAAGGAGCAACTCCAATAGATTTTGCTTATTCTGTTCATTCAGATGTTGGGTATCATACTGTTGGCGCTCGTATCAACTGACGCATTGTGACGCTTGATACTGAGCTTAAAAATGGTGATATGGTTGATATTGTGACACAAACAAATTCTCATCCTTCTGCTCAATGGCTTGATTTTGTTGTTTCTTCCAAAGCTCGTACAGAGATAGGGGTTGAAATTAAGCGACTTTCAGGCGATCGGGAACGAGCGGTGAAAAAATGAAAAGAAATACTTCTAAATGCCTTTTCTGAGAGGGGTATCGCATTGGACCAAGAATGCAAAGATCTCCGTAAATATGTTGACTTCACTCTCGATAGTAAAAAACTTGAAGAACTCCTCTATCAAATAGGTCAATGAATTCGCAAACCATCTTCATTTCTTCCTCATGTAAAAGTACAAAAAACGGGTCCCATTTCTTCGCCAAAAATGTCTGATGCTCCCCATACGCTGATTATTGGAGGAGAACGTAAAATGCCACATACGCTTGCTCAATGTTGTACTCCTCATTTTCCTGCAGAAGTAGTGGCCGTGATGCGTAGCGGGGGGAAATGCATGGTTCATTCTAGCGACTGCAAGTCACTTAAAAGAGTTAATCCCGCACGACTCTTGCCAGCCTATTGGACCGTTTATAATTCTGGCGTTATTGTCTCTTTAGTGCTTGTAGCAAATGATCGTCCTGGGCTTATTGCTGATATTACTCAATCATTTTATCAAGCAGGAGTTAATATTGTTGAAATGCATACAGATGATTTTAATAATGGGTTATGTCAGATATATACACGTATTGAAATACCCCATGATGAATGAAATTTCCTAGAGCGACTCAAAATGCGTATTCAGCTCAATGTACCGAGTATTGTAGAAATTCGATAACCCTATATCTCAAAAACTTTTGACAGTTCCTTTGTTTTTTCTATAATCCGCTTACTTTACAATTTTTCCCTTATTATGGCTCGTTTTTACGCTACAAAGAAAGAAGGAGAATCAAGCGACAAGATGCTTGTACGATTCAAGAAACTTCTTTTCTGATCACGAATGATCAACACTCTTCGTGCGACTCGATACAATTTTAAACAAGATACAAAAAGAAAAGTTCGTGAAAAAGCGATTATTTGTTCTAAATATCGTGAGCTTAACGAAGATCTTTCATAAATCCGAAGTATTCTCAAAACTATCCCTCAGAAATGAGGGATTTTTCTTGTAACGAGGAGAAAATAGGTATAATGAAGACCTATGATTTTCTTTTGAACTCTTTGTCTGGTTTTGGGTGTTGCCATCCTCTTTAATCCAGCTATTCTCGGTTTTATTGTTGGTTTTTTGCTCCTCGTTCTTGGATCATGGGTTATTCTAGGTTGGTACAAGGTCAATCGTGTCCTGGAGAAAAAATTTTCTGTTGGAAAATATAATATCGTCTTTGAGAAAAAAGCTCAGCATAAAAAATAGTCTATGTCTTTTGTTTTTGTGCTCATTTCTGTTGGAGTTACTCTCTTTCTCTGGATGTATCTTTTGACATATTTCATGCATATTGGTGCACAGAAGGATTTCTTTTTGCGAGCACGATGAGCAGTTCTTCGATGAATCTGTATTGCGGGAACCTTGCTCTTAATTCATACATTTTTTACCGATTTTTTCTCACACTTCCAGTGGGTTTTGATTCCAATCATCTTTTTTCTCTGAGGACTTCCATATATCTGGAAGCGTTGGAAATACCTTTCACTTATACCACTTGGGATCGCAATAACAGTTTATTGAACACTCTATTTTTGACCATATAACGAAGTATTGTTTTGATTTTTCTCAAAAACATTTCAAACGCCTTTTTATGAGGAAGTAGGGAAGTGGTTCCAATCGCTCGTGTATTCATATCCAGCTGTGATGAGCCCATTTGTAGCCATTGGTTTCTGATTTCTCGAAAATGTTGCTTACTTTACTTCTGAATTTACTTGGTCACAGTTCCTTGGTCGCACACTCTTTTCTCTGCCGATGCATCTCTTTGCTGGATTCTTTGGGTTTTGGTGTCTTTTTTCCATTCGTCCTACTTGGCTCGGTATGTTGGTGGGCTGTCTAGCTGCCATGGGGCTCCACACACTCTATAATTGGTCTCTAGGGTTTTCTCTTATTATTACGCTTGCTATTATGATAAGTGGATATATATTTTATGGCTGGAGTCTCGAAAATGGTTGGTGGAAAAACCCCCACGAGAAAGCCTCTCGATAGAAGAGTTTCGAAGTATATTTTTTGCTTGCATTTCTCGTATTTCCATTATACTACCATCGTTTTCCGGAATCGGTTCGATTTTTTGTGGCGGATGTAGCTCAGCTGGTAGAGCCCTAGACTGTGAATCTAGTTGTCGCGGGTTCGAGCCCCGTCATTCGCCCCATATTCAAACCCAATACAAAATACAAAGTACAAAATACATGTATTGGAAAACAGAGTCTCTTGATACTTGTGGCAAGTGCACTCACTTTATTTCCTACCACAGGAGCCAAAGAAGTTCTCGTAATTTCTTACGTTACCTTCTCTTTATTTTTTAACCCCCTTTGGCTATGTCAGATTTTATTAAACTCTTGGAACAAGAACCAAAAGTCACACCTCTCAAAAAAGGTGAAATCGTGAAATGCACGATCGTATTTATCGGAAGAAAACTCTTCCTCGTTGATGTAAAAAATCAATTTACTGGTATCATCTCTGGTGCCGACCTCCTCTCGTCTGTGATGGATGTCCGTACTCTCAAAGTCGGTGATGAAGTTGCTGCGATGTACCGTGGACAAGATCCAGAATCTGGACTTCTTATCCTCTCTCTTCGCAAGGCATCTCAGACTACTCTGATGAGCAAGCTCCTTGAAAACAAAGAAAAAGGACTCACTATGTCTGTTGTTCCTACGGAAGCAAACAAAGGAGGACTTTTGATTGACCTCGATGGCATGAAGTGATTTATCCCTGTTTCTCAACTTTCACCTATTCATTATCCACGTGTGGAAAATGCAGATCCTGAGCGAATTCTCGGACACTTGAAGGCACTGATCGGAAAACCTCTTGAAGTACGAGTACTCAATGTACAAGATGATGGAAAGAAAATCATCTTCTCAGAAAGGGCAACCAATGACGGGGCTCGTGAAAGCGCTCTTAAAAATCTCAAAATCGGTGATCGTGTTGAGTGAGTTGTTTCTGGTATTCTCTCATATGGTATCTTCGTTACTTTTGATGGTCTTGAAGGTCTCGTCCATGTCTCTGAAATGGATTGGGGACACGTCGCAAATCCTGGCAAGTATGCTAAGATTGGTGATAAAGTGAATGTCGAAATTATTGGCCTTGATCCTGAGAAGATTTCTCTCTCTATCAAGCGTCTCAAGGCAAATCCTTGGGCTGAACTCGCAAGCATTTACAAACTCAATGAAATCATCGAAGTTCCTGTTTTGAAAATCTCAAAATTTGGTGTATTCGTAGAGCTTAATGGTGGTATCAATGGTTTGATTCATCTTTCAGAACTCTCTCATACTCCAGTGAAGAATGTAGAGGATGTCGTACAAGTTGGTAAGACTATCCGCGCAAAAATCATCACACTTGATGTGAATGAACGACGTATTGGTCTCTCTATCAAGGCTCTCGAGCCAGCTCCAGCTGGATCTGAAACATCTATCTCTGGCGCTCAGGCTGCAAAGGTAGATCCTTCTAAAGAAGCTGATCTCGATATCGATGGTGAAGTCGAGAAAAAAGCTAAGAAGACAACCAAAAAAGCAAAGACAGAGGAAAAGGTCGAAGAAACTCCTGCAGAGTAATTACTGCTTAAAAATAAATCCCTCACGAAAGTGGGGGATTTATTTTATTAGAACTTCATTCAAGGATAATAGAGAGTATCATTTGCATGTATTGTGGCAATAATATTTTGATTAAAATAGATTTCAGTCTCTCATACGCCTTCCACATGAACCTTAATGTATTGAGAGGCCTGCTTATTATTCTCGAGTGAATCACATAGTGAAACTGTTACTTTTCCTCAGATATTTTGTGATTGCATTTCTCCCTCAATAAACTTCTTAATATTTCATAATGATTGCATTTCTGACATATATCCGATTCATGCTTGTATATAGGCAGTAGTTTGAACAAGGGCACAGTATTCCTTGCTATCTATATTTCATTCACTCACATCACTCTTTTGAACAGCTTGATTGATGGGGTATTGAGTATTTTGACTTGATACGCAGGAGACAGTATGGAGTGCTATGGCTGCAATAAGAGCACGAATTCCCAATAGAGGATATCTTGTTACTTTCTCTGACGTTTTATCTAAAAGGTTCATAAAAATGTATCGAAGCATTCTATGTACCGAATTATAAAGTCAAATATTTATGTATAATATATTTTTATACTGTCTCTAAAATCTCTTCCGCTACCTTTCTATCGCTCCATGGGATAGGTCAATTATTCGTAATTTGTGCTGTTTCACAGCCCTTTCCTGCTATCAGGACGATATCTCACCTCTTGGCATGTTTGAGAGCCCATTTTATAGCCTCTCTTCGATCTGGAATTATCTGATAAGTGTCTCCAATTGTTCGGGGGATGCCCTTCTTTACCATCCCAATAATACGTTCAGACGGTTCTGTATAGGTATCATCATCAGTGAGTATGATACTGTCTGCAAGTTCATGAGCCACAGCGCCCATCTTAGGTCTCTTGGTAGTATCTCTATCACCAGTAGCTCCAAAGACGAGAACTATTTTTTGTTTATTTTTGAGCGTTTCTAAGACACTTCGTAAACTGGTTTCTGTGTGAGCGTAATCCACAAGGACCGTGATTCCATGTTTATTTGGTACGAGTTCGAGTCTGCCTGGAACACCAGTAAAATCACTCCAAGCCCTCACGATAGGCTGCACGGAGATACCGATAGATCGCAAGAGAGCATAGGCTCCGAGAATATTTTCAGCATTAAATATTCACTGCAATAATGTCTGAATAAGTGTCTCTTCCTCTGGTCACTTGATGCCTATATCCATACCAGATTCGGTTGCTTGCAAATGTTTCAAGTAGTAGTTGCTCGGTCCTTTTATACTGTAGGTGACAATATTTTTTGTATTTCATCCTACACTAGCAGCCTCATAGAAGAGAGAGAAGTACTCGCAATCTTTTGGGAGGATACAAATTTTTCCAGGTTCCCGTCGAAAGAGTCGGGCTTTTGTTTGAGCATAATGTTCCATTGTCTTATGGAGGTCGAGATGGTCTTGAGAAATATTTGTCAGAAGGACGGCATTATACTTGATACCAAAATTACGATAATAATAGATACCATGACTACTGGTTTCGAGAACTAAATGAGTGACGCCTTCTTTTTGAGCCTTTTTTAGGAGTTGCCACATACGAAATGGATTATCCATGGTCATTTTGGACTGATTTTCTCGTTTTTCTCCTGCTATCCAGACTTGCGCCGTACTGAGAAGCGCTATCTTTCGTCCTGATTCCTCGAGAGCTCGAGCGATCAGGGTGGAAGTTGTTGTTTTCCCTTTCGTACCTGTCACACCTATAACATACATGTTCTTCACAGGATTTCCCGAGAGTCTGTACGCTAATTGTCATCGCAGATAATGATATGAGAGACGGAGTGGGTTTTGAAGACCAATAGAGTGTTTGAGTTTTTGGATGATTTTCATGCTTCCAGTATAATCCATTTGGCTTTTTTCCGACAAAAAAACTTTGACATCATCAATATATCTGTATATTATTTAGGTATACATATTTTCTTAATTTTCATTATGAAAAAAAGCCTTATAGGAAGCACACTATTCTTGAGTATCTTGATGCTTTCAAGTGTCTTTGCTTCTGGTGTAACCTCAACAAAGGCGCCAGTCAGTTCACCACAACTTCCAGTAGTTACTCCTCAAAAGAATGTTATTAAGTGACTGGTAATACTCAATGATTTTTTTGCCACCGATGAGAAACAGGTATACAGTGTTAATGCCGATAGAAGTGGCTGGATAGCTATAAGTGGCGCCGATCTAGGGACTTTTAAAGTTATTCTTGGTCGATTTGCACAAGATAAAAATCATATTTTTTATCAAAACACTATTCTTGAAAAGGTAGATAGAGGGAGTTTTGTAGTTATATCAGGTGCGCATGGATATGCGAGTGATGACACGACTGTTTTTGGACCAAATGGACCAATAGAGGGTGCTGATTCAGAGACATTTAAGCTCTATACTGGAAAGTATGGCGCTGATTCTGGTCATGTGTATTTTGAATGAAAAAAGATTGATGCTGATTCTGCGACTTTCCAAGTAATTGCAGCTGGATTATATGCTAAGGACGCACAAAAGGTATTTTACAATGGTCGTTTGCTCCAAGGGATTCCTGTTGAAGGATTTATTGTGAAAGGGGAGCGAGCTTTTGCTTCCGACGGTCATGTGTTTTTTGAATGACGAATAGAGAAAGGGGCACCAATCCCATGAGATGAAGTAATTCCTACAACTGAAAAACCAGAAAATATTGCAACTGAAAAACCCGTTTTGATTTCATGAGAAACATTGGTGCACAAACTCTTTTCTGAAAATGGCATTCTTACCCCGTATAAGACATTTATAACTCTTGAGTGGCCATTTCTGATACTTCTTGGACTCGTATTAATTGGTATATTTAGTGCCTTCTTTGTCTTTTTTGCTGAGAGGAATGATGAAACGGCTTCCTGGGTGAAGACATTTCTCAAAACAATCATTGCTTTCGTTGTCGGAGGTGCAGTTTTTTGGCTGGCTACCTACTGGCTTTCACTCTTAGTAAGTGGTATTGTTTGAGGTCTTGTTTGAGCTATTGCTTTCCTGTCTCTCTCTGACTTGTGAGGAAAAATGAAAACACTCTTTGTCGCACTTCTCTCGGCTATTGCCTTTAGTTTTTTTGCGAGCGTGGCTATTATTGTTTTACGAATGACAGCCAATACGCCTCATACTGTTCTGGAATTTATCACAAAAGATACTTTTCAAATTCTTATGATACTGGGAAGTGTTGGTGTTTTCTTCGGTTCTTGGCTCCTAAAAACACAACTCAAAATGACGATTGCTGGTTCAGTTACTGGAGCAATTGTAGCTACTCTTTTCTCACTTCTTATTCTGATTTTCGTACGCTGGCTCTGACCGCTTTCTAGCTTTTCAGCAACAGCTCTCTTTTCACTTCTTTTTGGTGCATTTGTTTGGATACTTTCATTTCGACTTAATCATACTTTGCTTTTGACGAGTATACGAGTACTTCGTGTGATGATTCTCCTTGGTGTAGTGAATTTTGCATTAGTGTGGTTTATTGTCTAGTTGCTAAAAATTAAAGTCAGGTATACTATTACAGATGATTATTTCTGACTCCAACATTCTTATCCTCTTACGCGATGCAGGTAAAATCCATCGTGAGATTATTGATGGGCTTATGAGGAGTTGATTATTGGTTCCTGGGCATACAGGAATCCAGGTCGAGGAGTGGATAAAAAAAGAACAAAAAATTCACGGCGTGGAATCAGCATTTCTCGGGCAATATGGATATCCAGCGAATATTATCCTCTCAGTTAATGATGTAGTGGTACACGGTGTACCCATGGATATTCCTTTTGAATCTGGCGATGTCTTGAAAGTGGATTACGGTATTCGTTACAAAGGCTATCTTACTGATGCAGCCACAACGATAATTCTTGGTACACCAAGTAACCTGAGACACCAGGAGTGTATCGATGTAGCTCGTGAAGCGCTTCGATTATGACTCGAGCAAGCTCGTAGCGGTAATACGACAGGTGATATCGGCTACGTTATTCAAAAATATGTTGAAGACGCAGGATTTCATATTATTCGAGAACTGACTGGCCACTGACTAGGGACAAAAATTCACGAGAAGCCCGATATTTATAACTATGGTAAACGAGGCAAAGGAGATATTTTAAAAAAAGGCATGTATGTTGCCATTGAACCCATTGTATGATTTTCGACTCGCCATATTTTTGATACAGGAAAATTTGCTATCTGTATGGATGATGGCGGTATCGGCGTCCAAGAAGAACATTGTGGAATCATCGGTGACGATGGATTTGAGATTATTGCGTAAAGTAAATTTGATTTACAGATGATGCATAATACTATGTTATTACATATTTTTTAATATTACATATTATGTCGGAATCTTCTGAGCGAAAAAATATCGATGTACTGTTTGTCTGAACGTGAAAAGGTTGAGTAACAAGATTTGAAATTCCTGAGGCCCATCCCATGCGATCTACTATAGAGACTGTTCAGGATGAAGGTATTGGCAATATTGTTTCATCTGGAAGATACTGGGTTAATTTGATCTTGATGAGACAACAATCACATGGTTTCGATACTTTCGGAGTATCTTTTAGGCCCAACCCCGAGTGTCCTGGTGTAGAGCAGCTAAATGTATGGGATAGGAATACATTGGAATTCAAAGTATGAAATCTTTTTATCCCTGGATGATCTTCTGTATGAGAGATACAAGAATGAGTGAGACTTGGGATAAATGGGCTCCTTCTCCCGAAAGGAGAAAAAATATTAGACCAACAAATAGTACTTGCTCTGGCAGCTCAATTAAGAAGAGTATGAACGATACACAGGGTAAGAAATAAATTGGGACCTCTTATTGATTTTCAGTGGGAATTAAAAAATATTTTAAGACAGTTGGATTGATGAGCACATTTACCCCCTGATGAATTGGCTGAAATCTTGAGCCTGATAAACGCTTGATGAGAAAAATTAATCACCAATTCGAAATAGAATAAGTTCCGGTTAATTTATTTTTTGATAAAAAACTTTCCAGTTATAGCTCCTACGAGAAATGCTATGCAAACTTGTGTCGTGGTGATGATACTGGCGAATGTGACTGAATCTACTGAGATTCTTTTTGACATAATACCATAGAGCGCCCAGATAATAACGATATTAAACCAGACATCTCGAAATTTCAGGAGCATAGTTGTTCCGAGAAGTGTGGCTATTACTACCAAAATATTGGTCCATGAAATTTGAGAGAGCCCCCACCCACTCCAATTAATACTCACTGTCCATGCGACGATATTAGCAATAGTGGCAACCGATACCCATCCGAGGTAAATAGAAAATGCAGGAAAGGTGATATATTTGTCTGCACTATTTACATTAGTATTTTTTCTGATAGCTCTGTGTATAAAGATGAGAGTCACGAGCATCCCTATCGTGATACACATAGAGACAAAAACAAACTGATACTGCCATGCGAGAATCCATGTTCCATTGAGGAGACAGGAAATCGCAAAGAGGTAACCAATATTTTTATCTGTGAGTTTATTTTTCTGAGGTTTTCCACGGAAATAGTTCACGAGACCAACTATGACAAATATGAGTAAGAGCGAATAAATCACACCCCAAATAGAGAATGTGAAACCAATGGGCGTAAAAGGATTATTGAGCTTATCTGAGAGTTCTTGTGTAGTCATACCTCCAAGCGGAAGAGTGATAGAGAGCGTGTTAAGGGTCACCATGTAAATATAGGCAACCAGATTAAGCAAAGGGTAGAACATATACATAAATAGTTAGGAAATGTATGAATATCATAGGCACAAAAAAAAGAATGCAACCATTGATTTTACTACCCTCCCAATATACTATTACCATATTTTTTTTAACCACAACAATATATGGTATTTTTTATATATGTCTTTTCAATAGTTACATTTATAGGATGATCTCCTTTGTGGTTAACATTGATTCATAAAATCCATACAGCAACAGGATCAGATGTTTTATCGAAAAGTATGATATGCGCATGGTTTTTATTATTGCTAGTACCCTTTATATTTCATTATTATTCTGGAATCAAGGATAATAAAAATAAAACACTTGGAATAGAAAAACCAATAAATAAAACGTCACGTACAGTACTTTTTGTTTTATGAGGGCTAATAATAATTGTATCACTTCCGATGTTTATCTTTTTTACCGCCCTTTTTCTTGGACAATTTTTTTAGTGGTCGTATCAAATAAAGTTATAAGATGGTTGAAAGCAGTTTTTCTTTTGGCATTCGAAATTTTGGTCGTGGATGCTCATCGTTAGCACGGTATCCAATAGGTGTTATGACAGCGACTTCGAGATTGTCTGGGAGTTCGAGTATTTTTTTCACAGCTGCAGCATCAAATCCTTCCATAGGGCAGCTATCAATCTCGAGTTCCGCACAAGCAGCGAGAGCAAATCCTTCTGCGATATAGACTTGTTTTTTTGCCCATTCTGGTGAAGCATTTGGTATAAACCCTGCCACCATATCTTCAAATCCAGAGAGCTTTGTTCGGACTTCAGGATTACCACCGGACATAGCATCAAAATATTCATCTTTGACAGTCATAAGATCATTTCTCGCACACATCACGATGAGATGTGATGAAGTGGTAATTTGCTCTTGATTCCATGCTGCTGCTTGTATCGCTGCTTTTTTCTCTGGATTTGTCACGATAAAGAAACGATAGGGTTGCATTCCAAATGATGATGGAGCGAGATGGATGGCTTCGATAATTTTTTCGAGATTTTCATCTGATACTTTTTTGGTGATATCAAATTTTTTGACAGCATAGCGCCAATTGAGTTGGGAGAGGAAAGACATAAAAGAAAAATAAGGAAATAAAATAAAAAAGAAAGTTTTTCTTGATTAATGAAACGATTTTATTAATATGTCTAAAAATAACAAGTAGTCATAATAATAATTACTAGTCACAATAACAAGACCAATATGTCATCGAAAGAAAAAAATATACAAAAGAAATTAATTTCTTGTCCGGAGACCACCTGCCCTGTTTCTCGGTGCATGCAGGTGATAGGGGGGAAGTGGAAGATTATCATTCTCTATGCTTTATATAACGGATCAAATCGTTTTTGAGCACTTCAAAAAAGTATCAAAGATATCAGTAAACAAATGCTCACAACACAGCTTCGAGAGCTCGAAAGGGATGGCATCATTACTCGTGAGATTTTCCCAGAGATTCCTCCTCGTGTCGAATATACTATCACAGCACTTGGAAAAACACTTTTCCCCATTATTGAAGCGATGGATGCATGGGGTAGCTTCATCACAAATAACTAATTGAGGATACCCAGAAGAAAGCGAATAATGTTTCTATTTTTTATACTACCTTTCATAAACATATTAATGGGTATTAAAAATAAATAGAAAGCATACGTAAAATTGTATTTGAAAATCAAGTAAAGAAGTTTCTCATGCCTTGAGATACATATTTTATTCACCCAAGAGTCTGGTATTTTTCTAATCTCAGTTAAGATAAATTGGCACATTTTTGGTACCTCATCTTTATCGAGTATCTGTAGGGAATACTCATATGTGTGGAGGGAAGACCGGAGCAGGATAACGGAAAGTAAAGTGGCTATTTTTTTATCTTTTATTTCAGAAATATAAGTCGTTAATTCTTCTTGTCCCTTTTCATAAAACCAAAGTTTCGCTTTTCTAATTGATTGACCGGAGTGAAGTCTATAATGGTATAAATCTGTATCAATAAGGGATATTGTTTTTGCACAACTACAAACCTTGAAGAAAAATGGACCATCTTGAAAAGAAGCTCATGGAGTCTCCATAAAACGAATATTATTGTCATCCAAGAGAGATTTCCGGTAAAGATTGGACCATATTGCTGGATTATATAGGAATATTTCTGGAGACTCTAGGGGATTAATAGGGGATTGAGAAGCGTATCTTGTAGTTACAGTATTTGAAGCTGGAATTCCCCATTTGCTTACAGAGTCAAAAGCAACAAAATTACCTCGCGCAATATCGCTCCCATCCTTCTCGATTACCTGGAGAAGTTTTGCATACATATCTTTCTCAATAAAGTCATCTGGTTCTACATAGCCAATATAGGTTCAAATAGCTTTTTTATAGCCAGTATTAAATGCCTTTCATACTCATCAATTTTTCTGGTGTATTACCACTATGCGGGAATCATTTTGCGCATACTCATCTAATATTTTTCCTGACGAATCAGCTGAACCATCATCAACACAGATAATCTGAAGGTGAGGATAAGTTTGTTGCAAAATGGAGTCGAGACATTCCCCGAGATACTTCTCTACATTATATACAGGGACGATAATGGATATAGTAGGGTTCATATATTATAATTTAGGAATAAGCTCCTCCGCTACTTGGATTGCCTCTCAGATAGCAACATCCATATCGAGGTATCGATAGGTTCATAATCGTCATAAGAAGGTGGTATGTTCTTCTGTCGCTATTAATGATTGGTAACAATCTAGAATTTTTCTACCCTTTGCAAGACGTATTGGATAATATGGTTCATCATTTTTCGTTGCTTGTCTACTATACTCCTTGAATATTATTGTTTCTGGTGAATCAGTATTTGGCATAAAATATTTGTGTTCCACAATACGAGTAAATGGTATATTTTCATCACAATAATTCATCACAGCACATCACTGGTATTCCCCGATTACTCGTTCTTCTTCAAAATCCAGAGTCCTGTATTCCAAGGCACCGTATTTATAATCAAAATACGCATCAATAGGCCCAGTATATACTATATGATCAAATTCTTCCTTTGCTTGCCTTTTATCAAAACTTGTATTCAACTGAACCTGGATATTTGGATGACTCAATAATTTTTCAAAAATTGGAGTATAACCGTTTTCTGGCATGCCTTGATATTTGGAATCGAAATAATTCATATTATTATCAAAACGTACAGGAAGCCTCTTGAGTATTGAGGTTGGTAGATCAACAGGGTCTATACCCCATTGTTTTTTTGTGTATCAAAATAAAAATGCTTCAGCTAAGTCTTTTCCAACTGTAGACAATGCTTGTTCTGTGAAATTTTTTGCCCCATCTGGATAAATTGTGCAAAGTGATTTGATATATTCTTCAGCTTCTTTTGGTGTGAAATTTTTTCCAAAAAACTGATTAATGGTTTGTAGATTAATAGGGAGTCAAAAAACCTGATCCTGAACTCGAGCTTTTACATGATGAATAAATGGGTTAAATTTTTCAAAAGTATTTACATAATTCCACACCGTTTCATTATCTGTGTGGAAGATATGAGCTCAGTATTTATGAACGATGATACCAGTTGCCTCATCCCTATAAGTATAACAGTTTCCTCCAATATGCGTCCTTTTTTCCTGCAATGTAATACGATGTCCAGCTCGAGCCAGTTCATATGCCATTATACATCCAGAAAATCAAGATCAAACAACAAGTATATTTTTTTGAAGAGAAGCCATTGTATGAAAAACTAGTTTACTTTTTTAAAGAAACAAGTCTTTAATACCATTAGAGACCCATCAATTTTTCCCTCAATAACTTCTGGATCGTCGGTGAGTCGGATATTTTTCACCTTGGTTCATTTTTGAATTTTCATAGATCCAGCCATTAGATTCTGTGTAGAGATAACAGTATCGCCTTTGATGAGCACATTTCAATTTGCATCCGTGACGAGGATATCTTCCATAGAATATAATTATTAATTACAAGGAGTATAAGAATTGTATTAGAAAAACAATCGTTGCTTTTTTTCGAGGAAACTTATACTTCCATTATGACTCGTATCACCACCATCACACAATATCACGCAGAATATCAATCTGCCCTCGAAAATCCTGAAAGCTTTTGGGAAAAACAAGCGAAAGAATTCACTTGGAAAAAACCATGGGACACGGTTCTCACATGGGACTTCTCTTGACCAGATGTTCGCTGGTTTGAAGGGGGAGAACTCAACATTACCGAAAACTGCCTTGACCGACATTTGCCAGCGAAGGCCAATAATATAGCTTTTTATTGGGAGCCAAATACACCGACGGACACTGCAAAAAAAATCACTTATCAAGAACTCTTTGGTGAGGTCTGTAAGTTCTCCAATGTTCTCAAAAAGTATGGCGTCAAAAAAGGGGATAGAGTATGTATCTATATGCCGATGATTCTCGAGTCTGTTATTGCGATACTTGCTTGTGCGCGAGTGGGCGCGATTCACTCTGTTGTTTTCGGCGGATTTTCTGCGCAGGCACTTTCTGACAGAATTCAAGATGCCAGTTGTAAACTGGTTATCACGACCGATGGAGCCTTTCGATGAGCAAAAGTTATCCCCATGAAAGCAACGGTTGATGAAGCTCTGCAAGCATGCCCTTCTATCGAAAAAGTTATAGTTTTTGAGCATACAAAAATATCGTATCAATACAATTCTGAGAAAGATGTGAAATGGCACGAAGCGATGCAGGATTCTTCCCCTGTCTGTCCAGCAGAATCGATGCAAGCAGAGGATCCGCTCTTTATCCTCTATACGTCTGGCTCTACTGGTAAGCCAAAATGAGTCGTCCATACTTGCGGTGGCTATATGGTCTATGCACAGTACAGTTTTGAAAATGTGTTTCAGTATAATCCATGAGAAGTGTATTGGTGCACAGCGGATATTGGTTGGATAACAGGGCATTCATATATTGTTTATGGACCTCTTTTGTCGGGCGCGACATCTATTGTATTTGAAGGTATTCCGACCTATCCAGATGCTGGAAGATTTTGGGACGTCATTGATAAATATCGTGTGAATATTTTTTATACAGCACCAACCGCCATTCGAGCACTGGAAGCATTTGGTTTGGATTTTGTAACACCCTACAAACTGGATTCTCTCCGAGTACTTGGAAGTGTGTGAGAGCCTATTAATGAACAAGCATGGCATTGGTACAATGATAATATTGGTAAAAAACGATGTCCTATTGTAGACACTTGGTGGCAGACGGAAACAGGTGGAATATTAATTTCACCACTAGCTGGTATTACTCCGACAAAGCCGAGCTTTGCAACACTGCCGTTGCCTGGAATTCAGCCACTTCTCGTCGATGAACAGGGAAAAGAAATAGTTGGTAATAATGTCTCAGGAAATCTCTGTATTCGCTTTCCATGGCCTGGGATTATTCGTACAACCTATGGAGATCACGAGCGTTGCAAAAGTACCTATTTCTCGACCTATCCCGGACTGTATTTCACGGGTGATGGATGTCTACGAGATGCTGATGGATATTATCGAATTACAGGGCGAGTCGATGATGTGATGAATGTGAGCGGTCACCGTATCGGCACAGCCGAAGTCGAAAGTGCTATCAATATGCATCCTGATGTTGTTGAATCAGCAGTTGTCGGCTATCCTCATGATATCAAAGGGCAAGGAATCTATGCCTACGTTATCACGACAAACACCGAGAAATGCTGAAAAAAGAAATACTTGCTGAAGTCACCAAAGGTATCTGACCGATTGCTAAACCAGATAAAATCCAAATCGTTCCATGACTCCCCAAAACTCGTAGCGGGAAAATCATGCGACGCATCCTCAGAAAAATCGCAGAAGGGGATACTGAAAATATAGGAGATACTTCGACCCTCTTGGATCCAGCAGTGGTGGAAGAAATTAAAAGAGGGAAGATTTAATCTATCTCATATTTCAGACTCACATTGATAGTGACTTCTTGAGAGCCAGCTTCGATAGTTGGTGCGACAGTAGCGCTTTCAGCTTTTCCTACCATGTCCATAGCTCGTGGTTGGTAATAAGGCGTTGCAACATTTTCACTAATCTCAAGGAGCTTGCCGAGTTTAAATCCTCCTGCTTTTGCAACGCTCTGTGCTTTTTCCTGAGCTTTTTTGATAGCGGCTGTTCGGGCAGTGTTTTCGAGAGCAGTACTATCATCGATAGCAAACTGGAGACCAGAGACAGTATTGGCCCCATTGCTCACAACACCAGAGAGGAGAGGACTAATGAGTTTAAAATTTCGTACTTTCACAGAGACAGATTGCTGTACAGTATATCCCACGATAGCTGCTGGAGGACATGGTTTGCCAGAGTTATAGATACAATTACTTGTTTCATAGCGAGGTTGGATGCTGTATTGAGATGTAGCAATATCTTCTTTTTTAACACCTTGTTTGGTGGCAAACTCAATTGCCTTGTTCATCTGCGCAGCATTTTGTGATTGGAGTGCTGCAACATCGACACCGCCTTCAGTAATAACATTAAAAGAAAAACTCGCAACATCAGGCACACCAGATGCTTTCCCATCACCCTGAACGGTGAAACTCCTGAAATTGGTTGGAGAGCTCACACGGTCATAGCTTTTGATAAACTTGGATCCGAGAACCATTACTCCGCCAAGCGTCACGATGAGCATGAGCATTAAGAGATTTTTAATAAGTGTTGTCATAAATAGGGGTTAAAAAATAACCCCCAAAGTATAGGCAACTATTGGGGGAGTGTAAGTTTATTGGGGTTGATTTAAGTTGAGATTATTCTTTGACGATTGTAGTTAGTAGGAATGGATGCAATAAGTTTTATCATAATTCCATTCGTATCAGACACTACAATAGCAGTATTCAGCATTACCCCACGATCATAAGCCATAGGTTTTTTTACAAGAATCATTGTATGAGATACATTCATTTCAGGATTTTTGATATCATAGTTTACAATAGCACTCTCCATCCACATAATTAGCATTATAGGGGCAAATACTGATACAGGTACTTCCATCTGCACTAAAAGTATATCAAGATTCACAATAACATTTGTTATCATCTCATGCGCGTGAATTTATACCAAATGCTTTTTTGCAGATTCAATCTAAACTTATACATTTATCCTTTGTTTCATTTAACATGTATCAATCATTACAAAGACATCATCAATCACTATTAGCATGAGTATTTACTCAAAAATCTTCTTGGCATTTCTGATCAGGTGTTAAGCATATTCATTTACTAGAAAATTTCTTATTATTTCAGCAAATTTGGTTCGATTTTTCTTTTGCGCAAGTAAGAATTAAATCATAGGAGTAATCATCTTGTTCACATATACATTTCATAATTGAATTGAACTGTATTATTTTAATAGAGAAATCTTTATTATATCAATTTGCCTGTAACATTTTCATAAAATTTTCAGGATTACCGTCAAACTTATCAAAATTACATCTATTTTTATTTTCTGTGAAACTGAATAACCATGCAGTAAAGAGAGAAATAAAATCTTTTACCATACCTCTAGTTTCATCGTTAACTTCTTTTTTTAATTTATCTTTAATAAAAGTATCTATTTGCCCATTATTCATTTGAGAGAGTGCCTCAATCTTTTCCTCATTTAATTTGAATATCCCAAGGGTTTCTCTTATGTTCTTGATGGACTTTCATATTTGGTCTTCTGTAAAAAGCTGTAGAAAAATATCGTAACTTACGGATGCTATCAAATCTGGACCCGCATCCCCTAAAACTAGAGCAGCAATTTTATAAATTAATCATTTTTTTGAGTTATCGGAAATCTTTCAAAAAATATCACTTAATTTCAAAGCAGTGTCATAATCTGGTTTTAAACTAAAACTCACCTCTAGGTAACTTGCTGCCTTTTCCTTATCTCATTGTGCCAAAGCAATTTGTCATTTTCTTTTCCAAACATCAGCACTATTACTGTCCGAATCAAATGCTAAATCATTGGTCTTTTTAGCCTCGGCGAATTTACTCATAGAAATTTCGATATCTGTCTTTAGGTTCAATGCAAAAACATTTTCAGGTTGAATTTCGAGTATAGTTTTTATGTATTCAAGCGATTTTTCCTGGTCAGGCAACTTATTTAAGTGATAATAAATAGCTTTAAATAGGAGAATAGTTGTTTCTAGTTCCTTTTTTTGAAAAGTCTCTAAAAGACTTATGGTGTTTAGATATTGGTCATCTATATTTAATAAAGATAATTGTCTTATTAATCACTCAGTGTCTTTAGGATTTTTTTCAATATATGTCTTTATACTGTCTTTTGCTTGCGCGTATTGCTCCTTGGCAATCAAGGATCTTAATGCCCTTAGAGTATCATTTACTTTTTTATCGGCTACATATTGTGTTTTTACGTCGATCAATCACTTGTATACAACCTTATTTAAATACCTGTTTATTATTGGCCAATAAGTTATATATCATATTTTTCACCCCTCATCTTGATTGATATAGGTAGGTATGCCAATATATCTATTCTCTTTATCAAACACTGCTCAACCAGAATTTCCATGATTGATTTCGGTATCCGTTCGAATGTAAGAGGGGATTTTGTAAATTATTCCACTCTGAGCAAAAGCATATTTATATTTATATCAACTAACTATTCATTTAGTTAAATTTATAGAACCATCAGCCACTCAAGGGAAACCCACCACACTTATCTCCTCACCAATAGGGATCTCATTGGTTAATCTTTTTTCTTGATTTTCCTCAATCTTTAGTAGATAGGGGCGTATTGCTAATGGAGAATTAGTTTTAATTATGGCCAAATCATTTTCTAAATCATAGTCTATAATTGTAGCTTCTTCAGAACAATTTTTAATTCCATTCTTAGTGTAACAAACTTTTATTTTATCGACCGGTGATCACAAAAAATTAGTTACTACATGAGCATTAGTGAGAATATGTCATTCATTTGTAAAGTATAATCCAGATCAAAAAGATTTTTCCTCTCAATCTTCCACTACTATCTTTACGACTGAGTTCATCGGTATTTCCTTTCCTCTAGGGTTTAAAGTATAGTCATTTCAGTTATCAAACAGATTTTGGAATCAGTTTACAATAAGTGTATTCGAAAACAGTATTACAGATATAAATATTACAGCACATAGTGCCAAAGGTAAAAATAGAAATTTATTTCTATTTTCCTTTTGTGTCACATAATTAATATATCCCTTTAGGTGTAGATATATTCTTTCTATAAGTAGGAAACTTTTTTTTGATTTTAAATTTGTATTACAGTATCGACATTTTACCGCATCCTTCAATATTTTTTCAGCACAATAAGGGCAATTTTTATATTTATTCTCCATAAAATACTCTTTAAAAAGATTATATTACTTCCTCATAGTCCAAGTAATACCAAAGATGGTGACTATGATACCTGCACAGATCAGGCAGAGGAGACAATAGGCGTGGATATAGAGGACTTCTTGAGAGATAATGTAGCCATTGAAACACATACCTGCGATAGCGACCCAGTTAATGATTCTTGCTGGTTTATTAGTTCAGATTTTCAGACCCCAGAGTGTGAGGAGGATAATAATTGGATAAACAATCATCGCAAAATAAGGGAATGGAATATCAAATATCATCGTATCTGGATGCACGATAACATTGGTACAAGAAAAAGTAGGGTTGATATCACACCCACTTCGGACCGTGACTCATGCGACTGGATGGAGGAGTTGGTAGGCCTTTGAGCTGAGGTAGATAGCATTACCGAGAGCGACGAATGCGAGGACGAGGATGACAATATATTTTTTCTTCATACAAAGAATGGGTAGGAAATAGTACGGAAATTATAGACTCTCTCACAGAAAAGCAAATCCTTAGTTAAATACTTCGTGATGAATCTGTGTATAGCCTCTTTGATTTAGTTTCGTGATATTTTCTTCTACCATTTTTGGATTCCCACAGAGATACCATTCTGTCTCGAGAGGAGCTTCCACAGCATCGATATTGATACGACCAAATTCACATCCAGTGACTTCTTCTCGAGAGACACAGATATGGAGGTCGAGATTTTTAATAGCTCGTAGTTCCTCTGCATAAAATAAATCAGCCTGTGTCGAGACGCTGAAGTAGAGAGATTTCTTGATAGTATCAGGAAGTGTACGAATCATATTGACGATAGGTGCGAGACCAGTGCCAGTCGCGATAAATATTTTTGGCGCTAATGTATGGGCGAGGATAAATTGTCCAAATATACCTCGAATTTTTACAGGGTTTCCTGCTTCAAGAGTATTGAGCTGAGATGATCATCGACCATTTGGAACGAGCTTAATCAGGAAAGTATATTGTTTGTCACTTACTCGAGCGATAGAATAGGAGCGAGAAAATTCTCCAGTGCTATCCGCAAAAAGAAAGGTCATAAATTGTCCTGGACGACTCACAAAAACGGTTTCTGTTTCTATGATGAGCTCTATCGTTGTAGGATTCAGGAGTGTTTTTTTGATAACTTTCGCTGGATAGGATTCCATCGGAGTATGTTCATCATAGGGAACAAAGTCTGCCTTTGTTACACCACACACAGGGCATCTCCAACTCTCCGGAATATCAGCAAATTCTGTTCCAGGAGCGATACCGTCTTCCACATCCCCGACAGCAGGATCATAGATATATCCGCAGGGAACACAGAGAAATTTTTGTCATTTCGCGTATGTTTTTTTGGGTCCAAAACTGACTCATTTCCATTCGAGTATTTTCCCAAGAAAATATCAAGAGAGGAGAGCGAGTGTGCCGTAGTCAATACTCTGTCGACGAGCCCATTGTATGAGGATGACATGGAGTACAGTAAAAATTGCGACGAAATACACTGTTCGATGAAGGAGTTTCCATTTCTTCCCTAAGAGTTTAATAGCAAGATTACTAGATGTAAGCAGAAGAGGAGTTATGAGGACAAGGGCAACAAATCCCATCGCGAGATATGTCACAAATCCATTATCCCACCAAAAATAGGGGTCAAAAAGGAATCCAGAATACCCCAGCATATATATAGCACTATGAACCCAAGCGAGTACACCCATCAGGATGCCGAGTTCTTTTCGTAGAGGCATCAGTGCTTGGGCAAGAGAAAGTCCAATAACTCGTGCTGCTATGGGTAAAAACAGTATAACAAACAGTACATCATATGCCTGCGATCCAGTATCTCTTTGTTGATGCGGGAAAAATATTAGAAACAGTGCAAAGAAACTGAGCGTAAGAAGAAACCACCGCAGAACTTCTCTATATTTTGTGATGATGTTTTCCAGTGGGGAGAGGAGGGTATTAAGTATTTCAATCATGTAGTGCATTTTAGTGAGATTCTGAGCTTTTCATATAAAAAAACTTTCTTTCTTTTATTTATACGTAAAAAGTGTCTTTTTCTTTCAGTAAATATTTATTTTTTAACTGTACTGGTTGCATTTTCTTCTGGAGTCTCATCAGCATTTTCATTGATATTTTCATTAATATCTTCTATATCCTCAGTGATATCTTCGACATCTTCTTGAATTTCCTCGATACTATCATTGATATCTTCGACATCTTCTTGAATTTCTTCAATGTCTTGCCCCACTTCTTTTAACGCGTGTTCATGACGATTAACGCTCATTTGGATAAAAATAGAGAGATAAATCGCTTCAAATGAGAGAAGTGTTGTGAGGACGAGTAATACTTGATCGAGTCGGATACCAAAAAGTACAAATCAGAAAGCACTAACAAATAAAATAGTGTGAATGATTAGAGACTGTACTGACCCTATCCATCGTGTCGCTTTTACAGCGAGTGTTTCTATAATACTCATGTAATTTTTTATAAAATAGGCGCGAGCCCAGTGTATAAAACTGTTGAGCGAAGTCAATGAAAACAGCGTGTTATTTTCTGGCAGATATCCTATTTAAAATCTTTATTCAAAGCCATAACCCACATAGCCCAACACAATACCCAGCAATAACATCACTAGTGTAGTGAACACCGAGGTATAATCTGCTGAGACCAATGAGAATAATTATTGAGATACCAAATAATAGGCCTATATTTTTCTCAAATTTTGTATCTGCATTTTGTACTGCTATATATGTGAGGAAGCCATAAAATGAGATAGCGATTGTCGCATGACCACTTGGAAATGAAAAATCATTTTCCAAGATAAGCCCATCGATAGGACGTGGTCGTGCAATAAGTATCTTGAGGATAAAAGTTGTTATGCCAGCACTGAAAATGCTCAACAAAAAGGGTACACTGTATAGTTGTTTTCCCTTATGTAACCAAATCAGTAGTATGACTATGGATGCTAGGATAATTACTTGCCAATCACCAAGCCACGAAATATTTCGGAACAGCATAATATACCCATCCTCTCGTAGGGATAAGAAAATATCATGTACGCGTCAATCAACAGGATTAACAAAATAATCTGAAAGAAACATAAAAATATGTCGTCTGGAATCAGGACCCCCCCATCCATTAGTATACTATTTTTTGGCAATAACTATTGTTTTGTAACTGTTGGAGAGACAGTAACTACAGTGGGCTTCACAGGAGGTGTAACACCTTCATTTTTTACATCTGTTGAAGTAGTTGCATTTATGAGTGTTTTTGCATTCACAACATTTCCTCTATTACGGAAACCTTGTTCATATCATCGCCCCATTCCGTTACCAAAACCACAACTTCTTTCCCCTCTTCCCTCGTGTCCACCAGCACCAAAACCAATTACTCAACCGATAATGAGACCAACAACAAGAGCTATTCCAATAGCCATCTTGCTAGCACTGATAGTGATAGTTTCCATAAAAATAATACATAAAAAATAAGAAGATTGGATATCTCCTCTTCTTTAATACGCAATTACTATTTTTTTCTTTCAAATTTAATAATAATGAGCCAAAAATAAATATAAAGCACGCGAAAACTTTACAGTTCTTCTTTTTTTCTGAGAATCAATTCAGGGAATATCAAACATCCACCACAATACCGATTTGCAATTTTCTGTAAAGATGGTTTTCAATAATCGTGAATTGCTTTCAGAATTTTATCTTTCTCTCGTTCCATAGCTTCCATTCTTTCACGTAAATTCTGCAGGTCTCTCTCTGAGCCAGCAATATAGAGGATTTCTTTCTCAAACCAACGGAGTACCTCATCGATATCGACTTGACCAAGTAGGTCATAGACCGCGATGTAGAGCATCCGATATAGAGTGGAAAGTGTTTTATGGATGCTGTCGTGATGATTGGAATGGGAAGTAGTAATATGGTTGATCTTGAGATATGCTATACCCCGAATCAAATTCACTATTCTTCTTTTTGACTCTACTCATAATCCATCTACTCATAATCCATAGATTTCCGGTGCAAGAGGAAAGATGCTTGTCTGATCACCCGAGGCAACTCCTTCTCGTATCATAAGCATTCTCTCGAGAGATCCTCCTCCATCGAGAATATAGTGGGTAAGTTCGGCATTTTTGATTTGTGTTATGAAGACGAAATTGAATAGCTCCATTTGAGATGAATCTTCTGTAATAAATTCTATTCTATACCCTGATCTATCTGTTTTATTTGGTTTTTGAAATATACAGTCCAAAGTGGTCTCAAAATTTACTCCTAGATTATCTAGCATAGGACCAATGGTATCTTGGGTATCTGGATGTATACGGCAACCAATGGTGGTATTTTGTTGTAATATGGCTGATATCTTCGCATGCATGCAAGCGATGTGTCATTCCAAATTATCTTTAGAACTTCTCCCCTCATATCCCAGCATTTGAAAGAGAAGGAGCCTCTTCGGACTTGTACCGATTGTCTGAAGTCAACCATCACTTCTCATACAGGGACCAAGAGAGAAAAAATTATCTGGATTATCGGGTATTGTATCACCATTATAGAGCCATTCTGATCATGGCTGCATGGCATTCATGAAAATGTGGAAATGATGTCCTCGATATGGTACAGAAGGAATGAGGTTGGTATAGACATGAGTCTCAGCTCCTATGAGGCGGGATACATCTTGGTGAAAATCTGGAGAGATATTTCAAGAAGGCATATTACCAGTATATAAATTCATTTGACTTAGGTTATAATGTATATATTATATAAATAAATTTTTTAACAAGTCAAAAAATGGATAATCTCGTGGAATATGTGATAAAACCAGAAAATGGCGAGGCTGGAGCCTTGCTTGTTGGTTCTCATACACGATCAGATAAGTCTCAAAAACCTTCTGATAAAGATTATGTTATTGTTACTCCAGAGGGGCGCACTGCTGATATTATTGCACGGATCCATGGACATGAGGGTTTTCAAGAAGAAAGTGATGATAGTTTGAGAGTAGTAGATGGAGAGGTAGAATATGGACTTTGTCTTCTTTCGAGAATAGCATTCCAAAATCGTATCAGTGCTGTTTTGTTAGATAACTTTGTCCAAAAAGATTGGGCAATTTGAATGGTTATGCCAGAAGGGTTTTATGGTGACGTAGAGACAGGAATCATAGAATCAGATACAGAAGATAGATTTTTAGGAAGAACTAAAGATTATGTTCGTGAACATAAGTTGGAGAATATCAAAAGGCTTGAATTCCAGACCATGGGAAAATTGCGCTCAATAGCTATTTTATTAAAAAAACATGGACATGACATGATTCATCGTGAGGTTCTCAAGGGGCAGATTCTTGTTTTCCTAATCCGTCTTTTTTACTTGAGGAATAATGAACTCTGCAAGGGAATTAAACATTTTTCTCGCGACGCAAAACTATTTTCAAATAGTGATGATATTGTCACCCTCATTCAAAGCATTATGCGCTCAGACCCAGAATGGGATACGTCTTTTTATACTTTTTTGAAGTAAAGTATGAATGAAAAAAATGGTAGTTTCAATCTTGATGATTGGACATACTGATCACTTTCATCGGACCCAGCACACCCGCTATCGGACGTGAGTGTGGCCAATTCATCTCTCAGTATAGATACGCATAAATGATGTGCTCTTCAGTGCGCATACTGCCATGTCCAGTGAGCACATAGGAATTTAGACGAGAATTGATCAATGCCTAGAAAAGCAACTCATATTTCAAAACATACTCCAAAATCGGTTCTTCAGGCACTTCGTGGACACTCTGCATATACTCCTGATGCTGTTATCAGTATTGGTACTTCTAGCACGGAACCTTTGGTAAATGGAGCGATTCAAAATACTCTCGAAATTATGCAGACATGTTTGGATCTGGGTATGCCAAATCCAATATGGATTGTGACAAAGGCTGGCGTCCCTGAAGAGGCTATCGCCTATATTCGTTCTAATTCTTCGCGACAGACCATCATTATTTCACCAACATGGTGATGAGCCAATAAAACAATAGAGCCTGCACAGAATGATAGATTTGCTGGGGTGAAAGAAGCAGGAGAAGCAGGTGCCAAGATCCTTCTCTATTTGAGGCCAATTGTACCAGAATGGGGTGGTGAACCTGCTATGATTACGTCTATTTTAGAACAAGCAAAAGATAGAATAGGTGACAGTATTACTGCTATTGCTCCCGGTGGTTTACGATGGACACAAGGTGTAGAGTATGGACTCTCAAAAAGAGAAATTCCTTGGCCTGCCAGTGTTCCAAAAGTAGATAATAGAAAAGAACTTTCAGATTCACATTGGGAACACATATTTTGAGAATGTGAGAGATTGTTTCCAGGTGTGCCAGTAGTACGTAATTCTTCATGTGGATTATCTCATATTCTTGGTACGTCCGACATAGGCGCAAAACATTATATCGATCCTACTGTGTGCGAGTCTTCTGCATGTTCGGCTTTGCAGAGAGAATTATGTCAGCGTCAAAGTGAGATATTGCAAACTCCAGATCATCATCCCACTCTTAAGAGACAAGTGTTTGCTACGATAGGACGTGATGATTTGCCACCAACACATAATCCACCCGAAGTTATCCGTTGGTTACGGTGACTTCCTTATAGTGAAAAAACAACAGCTATAAAAACCCTCTGAAGATATGTTCCATAAACCTGACATAATTGTGGGTACTTGGGGCATGTCTGCTTTTGATACTGCCCCGACTGATTTTAAACAGCTTATAGCTTCTCTTCAATGTGCTGGTGCTCGTGTATTTGATTCGGCACTCGTATATGGTCAGGGTTCTATCGATGAACACTTAGGAAAAGATCCAGATATAAAAGTAATCACCAAGATTCCAGCCATTGATAGAGATGCATTGCGGAATCCGTCAGCAGATTTCAACCATCATTATCCGCGCCAACATGTTCGGTCCTGTGTAGAGAGGCTATTAGCATATCATCAAGGTACGATTGATACTCTTCTTTTGCATAATTGGCATCCAGATTGGCGATTTGATCAGGTCCGCGATGCTCTTACCCAGTATACCTCAGAATGACATATTCACCATATCGGTGTCTCCGCACGGTACGAGGAACTCAGACCAGGGCATAATATACCAGTTATTGAACTCCCTATTGACCCTGTAATACATCGATGAGATAACTTAGAAAATATAGATGAAGCAGAGATTTTGATTCGGAGCCCATTTTGTCACGGACTCCTTTTAAAGGATGTAGATGATACTTCACGCCAATCGCGCTTTACTCCTGAACAACAATTTTGTATTGATGAATTTCGATTACAATATCCGACACTTCCCCTGAGAATGAAGGCGGTACTGTGATATATTAGTCGTCTCCCTCTTCAAATGCGTGGCATTATTGTGGGTATTACTCAAGTTGGACAATGGACGATGTTTTCCCATGAATTGAATGAGATATATAGACATTTATAACATTTTTTACTTTCTCTATGAAACTTCTTCTCTATAGCGGTCGTATCCCTCCTTCTTCCAAAGAAAGTCTCTTACGTTTAATACCGAAACATCCTCGGAAACTTCTGATTTTACCTTCTGACTCTGCACATCCTCGCTCAGATTCTTATACTGAGGAATATAAAAACCAATTTTATAATCTCGGTGTAGAGCAAGTTGATATATAAGTTTGATCAATATGATGTTTATAGTCAGGGTATTTTTGATCAATATGATGCAGTATTTCTCTCTGGGGGTGATACAGAGCAATTTTGGAATAAATTGGTACAGACTCACACACATCAGGCTCTACAGGAATTTGTGAAGAGATGAGGAGTATTAATAGGAGTAAGTGCAGGAAGCATGATTATGATGAGTCATATTCTTCTGAGTAATGAGAAAACCTTATGACTAGGGTTAATACCCGGTTATTTTCATCCACATTATGATATAAACGACCTTGAAAAACTTCTCTTATTGTCACGGGAGAAGTATTCCAATATGCTTTATTGTTTATCAGATGACTCTTATCTCGAGATAGACGGAACTGAACAAAAAATTTATGGAGCACATACCTTAATTCAGCATGGTACTATTCTCTAATTTCACTATGAATGCGTTACTTCCTTTATCGCCAGTACCAACTCCTATTCACGAGTATTTTCTCGAATGATTACCAGCTTGGAATACGGTAAGTTCTCGCGTATCTCAAATTATCACTTCCCAGCAGTATCCTATCAAAAAAGTTATTTATGTTGATGGTAAAACAGGAGCCATGTATTATAGTGTAGTATTTCTTGATAATACAGATGACTCTGTAAATATCTGTGTTTCGAGTCAGATTGGTTGTGTGGAGAAATGTGTCTTTTGTGCAACGGGTGATAAGAGATTTATTCGTAATCTCACTCCTGAAGAAATACAGGCTGAAATACGAGCAGGAGTAGAGGTATTTCCTGGTAAAAAAATATGTTATATCATCATGGAATGAATGGGTGAGCCAGCAGTAAATATTGATAACGTTCTTCTTGGTTTAGAAAAAGCTTATGCAGAGATTTGAGATAAATTTGAACAGATAATCTTTCGTGTGAGCACAATCGGTGATCTCGATTTTCCACAAAAGTTCGCTACTTTTATTAAAGAAAAATGACCTATGATGCCTAAGGTTAGGTTTCAGTTTCAGCTTTCTCTTCATAACGCTATAAATAATGAAAGAAAAGAGATGATACCGAGCCTTTCACAAAGCATGACAGTCGAACAAATACTTGCATCGTTTTATTGGCTTGCTGAGACACTCGGCACCAAACTAAAATGTAACTACCTTCTTCTGCAATACCCTGACTGAAGAACTAATTTTTCGCAGGCACATCTTGATCGTCTTGTGCATGTTTTGCAACCAGGAAAAACCACAGTAAAACTTACTCGTTATTCCGATACGGGTAAATGATTTACTTCGCCCGATGATTCAGTCTATCAGATGGTATCTAGTTTTCTTAGTCAACATGGTATAAAAAATAAAATTCGAGAACTACATGGAAATGATATTGGAGCTGCATGTGGTATGTTAGACTATACATAATGAGTTTTGCCAGGAGTGAGCTAAAATAAGTAAAAAAATGACCCTAACTAGTAGGGTCACAATACTCCTTTAGTGCAGCTAATGGTTGGGGATGAGGGATTCGAACCCCCGCATGTCGGAGTCAAAGTCCGATGCCTTACCGCTTGGCGAATCCCCAACGTGTGATGAGATTGTAGATATTTTTCATATTCTGCAAGTTTTTTTGTTTCAGGAGTAGTATTATATTTGCATTATGAGAAATTATGTTGTAAGATAATTTTGAAGTATATTTCTATATTCTTATTTTATGAAAAAAATTCTCGTATTCATATGAGTTTGTTGTTCTTTTCTTTCGGTATTTGCTGCGTCGTCTCCTGTGGTACAAGTAGTATCCTATAAGGAACCACTTTGACTCTACTTCTCTCTTCAATGATGGGGGAGTGGGTCTGTTATAGATAATCAAGGGCATATTGTTACCAATAATCATGTTGTTGATGATGGTGCAGGTGGTATATCTGATGATTTTTCCATTTGTATGACCGATAATCCATCTCTTCCTCCAAAATGTCATTACACAGCATCTGTTGTTACGCGCGACCCAGATGCCGATGTAGCTGTTTTGCAACTTGATTCCACTGATATCTTTGGTAACAAAGTTGATTTCAACTCTCTTGCAACACTAACAATGGACACCGAATACGTTCCCCAATCAGGGGATACTGTTACAGCACGTGGATATCCATGGGTGTGAGCCAATACTATTACCGAAACACAGGGTATTGTTTCAGGAACTGCACAATATAATGAACACAAATATATCAAAACAGATACTCTTATTGCTGGTGGCAATTCTGGAGGACCGCTCATTCACGGTGAGAAGATGATTGGTATTAATACTTTTCTTGTTTGAGGTGGTTATGACCCATCTCTCGGCTATTCGTTGTCTATCTGAGAAGCAAAAAAATTCATACAGAACGCACTTACTTTGAGTACAAAACTTCAGTCAAATAACATTCTTTTCCCTCAGTTTCTCCAGAAAGTAGAAACATTCTCTACTCAAAAGAAGATTACAGATCCATTGATTTCAATCGGTCTCCCAGGAAAATATACCATTCTCTCATATGTACCAGCAACGAGTTTTTCGGCTTCACTTTCTAACTCTGATAGTACCTCAGTGTCATCAGTGAGTTTTTACCATATGCGTACTCCAAAAATCCGCAATCTCAAAGATCTTCAATCATATCTCTCATATGAAATGGGTGCTCCAAAAGCTTCTTTCCAACCAGTTACTATTGGTGGTAAGACTTTTTATGAGCTCTCTTTTGAAACGGATTCAGAGAACAATAAAACGAAGAATACCTATGTTTATTTTATGGTAGTAGACGAAACACATCTTCTCTTCCTTTATCTGTCAACCCCAATTCCTACTAAGAGTACAATTGATAAAATACAGCAATCAGTCAAAGAATTTCTTGGATATATCACATTCCCATCAACTTTTACCTTTCCTGCGAATACAGACATACAAATACCACTCGCCAATATAGGTATCAAATTGCTTCCAAACTCATCCGTTTCTTATGATATAACTGAATACAGAGGACTTCTGTCGGATTCTATTCTCGATAAACAAGATTTTGTCCTCGTGCGAAACTATCTTGGAAATTTTTGGAGTAAAGCTCAAATGGCTATTTTCAAAAACTCTTTTGAAACGGAAGATGATACTATAGATATGTGGCTCGCAAATGTTACAGATTGAATGTATACCAAGCCTCTTGTGAAAAAGAAAGTGACCTATCAGGGGCATGAGTGATTTCTTGTTTGTTCAGGAGATACTTCGGTAGACGATGCAGGGCAGAGTACTGATATTATCCGTTGTGAAGCCATATTCCTCATAGGAGAACATAATGATTTTATCATATCAAGCCAGATGATTCTACCAAAAAACCAGTTAAGACGTATCGATACACTAATAATACAGTATCTCAATAAAACACTTCAAATACCCAATATTTGAGAGACCGTTTTCACCAATCAAAAACCAGTTATTCCTTTACCATATTCTGATGTTTGATCGCAAAGTACAGCGTACCAAGAAGCACTGAGAACACTTCTTTCTTATGGCATTCTCCAGAATCATCCAACATTTGAGGGGGATGCACCTCTTCGATGGAATGAGTATTTTTCGCTGTATATCTGGGCAGTATACCACAAGAAAATGAGTGACACAATAGACCCAAATGATACCAGCAGTCCAACATTTGAAAAAGCTCTTTCTGTTTTGCCAATGGTTGTATCAGATTACGCAGAGGATGATGAATGGCAATTGGATAAAGTTGATAGCCTCATTCGACTCTTGGTGGCTGGATGATCACTACCAAAATATGATTTTGATACTATTTATGATTTCACAAATGCTACGAGCCAGACGGAATGACCATATCAGGATGCATGGAATCAAATTGCTACATTTGAGAATACATATTTTCCTCATAAAAATTTATTAGAAACGGCAAAATATATTTCCCAAAAGAGTATCACATACAACCCATTTACAGATCTAGATATCAAACCAAAGGAGGAGACAAGCTTCTTCCGTAATAATGTACAAAAGAAAATAGAAGCAGATAAGGCCCTCCGTTGTGAGAAAAATTCTACTGTGTATTTCTCAGCTGAATGTCGTGAAATCAGAAAGAAAACTCTTCTAGAATCCCTTACCTATACTGTTTTAACGAAGGGGAGAGCTATCGAGAGTATTCTCGGGCATATAGATGCCTCACTTTGGGCTCCCGATACTTCAAATCAAAATAAATAGAGAGCAGAGTGTTTTCTTTGACAATCATATTTCCGGAATATAATCATTTAGTAACTTCCTTTCCTATGGATGCACATCAAAAAATCAGTATTGGTATTTTTGGCGCACTCTTGCTCTGAACTATGGCTATGTTTTCGACAGGGAGCCTCTCAAGTAGTGTACTAAATCCAGGTTCAGTCAACAACACGAACCTTTGTGCTGATTCATTTATGAAAGAATATGTGGGTACTTATGAGTCTGATAAAGCAAAAATTATAGAACTTCAACAGTTTGTTGGCAGAAATTGCCGAGGCGAAGTAGTGACATCCAAGAAATCGTATTGTGAGGCACGTGCGAAACAAATCGAGACATACTCCAGTCTCGTAAAACGGTATGAACAATGCAGAGACAGTGTTCCTACTACAGAAAAAAAATAGCTTAGAGAGTAGGTCATTTCCACCGTGCATATACCCCAGTAGTGAGACTTTTCTCACTATTTTTTTGTGCGATCCCAAGTTCTCCATGTTCTATGGTCCCTTCAGGAAGTATATCAGTGACTATATTAGCAAGAGAAGTCGAAAAAATACTCGACGCATAGGTATTGACGAGGAAGAAGAGCGGATTTGGAGAGAGGATTTTCTTGATGCTTTCTAATAGGATGGGAAATGAAATATCAAATTCCCATTTTTCTCCGTTGGCTCCATGCCCAAAGACAGGCGGATCCATGATGATTCCATCATACGTATTTCATCGACGGACTTCTCGTTCAACAAATTTCACCACATCTTCGAGTATCCATCGTATCGTATTATCGGGCATTCCTGAGAGCGCGAGATTTTTTTGCGCCCAACCAATCGTTGGCTTTGAGGCATCAACATGCGTTACTTGTGCGCCTTCTTTGGCACAGGCTATCGAAGCAATTCCTGTATAAGCAAAAAGATTGAGGACTTTCGGTGGGGTAGAATTTTTTTGTTTAGAAGTTCGTATCACATCGCGCATCCAGTCCCAATGCATTGCCTGCTCAGGGAAAACACCAACATGACGATAGGGTGACCACTTGCATTGCCAAGTGAGATCACCATAGGACATAACCCAATCACTGACATTATCTGGGATTTTTGCCCAACGACCCTGCCCGCCTCCACTTTTATCAAAATAAGCATCCCAATTCCATTCTGCTTGTTCTGGGCTCCAGAGAGCTTGAGATTCCGGTCGTGCTATAGTAAAACTGCCGTAGCGTTCAAATTTCACACCATTGCCAGAATCAATCAGTTCATAGTCAGGAAATGGAGGGAGAATAAGGTGGTTCATAGAGGGATGATACTCAGATTTTTATTTTATCAAACATTGATTAAGGTTGAATGATTTCTATACTGCTTCTATGCAACCAATTCCTTCACTCCTGATTAGCCCCCGCTCAACTGATGGACTCCAACTCTCTGGACTTCTCTTTTCAGTAGAGTCTTCAAATAAGCCCAAGACGGCCGTTATCTATCTTCATGGAAATGGGAGCAAGGGCATTTTTTATGATCATGAATGGAATCATATTTTTTCCGAAGCATTAAATCAAAACGGAATAGGATATTGTACATTTAATAATCGTTGAGGCACCTTGATAAACAATCTCGATATTTATGATAATTATGGGAAATGTATCGGGGAAAAAAGTTCATGAGTTTGGTATGAAAAAATTGAGGACTGTTTTTATGATATTGATGGAGTAGTTGAATATTTGAAGAATCTAGGCTATGAACGATTTTTCTTGACGGGTATTTCGACTGGTGCTAATAAGATTTGTGTGTATCAGGAGATGCTAAAAAAACAATGAAGAATAACACCATTTGCTGGATATATTCTCCTTTCAGGTGGCGATGATGCAGGACTATGGTACGAAGAAATGGGTGCAGAACTTTTTCAGGAAGTTCTCTCAAATGCTCAGAAAGCTATGAAAGAAAATAGGGGAGAGGAGCGGCCAGTGACTCGACGATGCTTTCTAGAAGATTTTTCCTATCAATCCGCTGATGATATTCTCAACCCTGATGGTCCCTATAATTGTTTTCCATTTTTTGAAGCATTCCAAAAACGTCTTGGAGAGAAAAAACTCTTCGGTGCATTTTCTACTCTCGATATACCCACGCTCGTGATTTATGGAGAGAATGATGAATATGTTCATTTCTCCATGAAAGAGGTTATTGCTCTTCTAAAATCCCATAATTCAAGTGCTGAATATGATGTTATTCCAGGGGCAGATCATGGATTTGAATGATATGAAAAAATCCTCGCAGAGAGGATTCTCACATGGATAAAAAAAGTGGAAAACTAATCGAGAAAGTCGAGCACGACTTCAAAATTTTCTTCTGACATAATCCGTCATTCATGGAGTCACCCAATACAAGTGAGAAACTGGTCAACTTCTGTATCAATCAGTTTTTCTCAAAATTTATTTTGTACGAGATGTTCGCTTCATGCAACTACTTTGCATGCACATGTCGTACAAGCTCCTGCCCGACAAGCGAATGGAGAATCAATACCGTGCCTTTCACATTGTTCTGTGATAGAAGCCTTATCTTCGCCAATAAAGGTATTCCAATTGCCTGATGGATCGCGGAGTTTGATGGTTATCATAAAATAATATTATTTATAGCGAGCAATCTCTTTTTTAAGAGCTTCATTGATTGTATTTTTTTCTGCTGAAAAGTCGATAGCGATTTCTGGTTTTTCTGAGAAGAATCGTTTACGGAGTTTTTCTACAGTCGCTATGCGTTTCTCTAAAGAGATTCTCTTTCATAGAGAAATACTATCACAATATGCATATCGTGTTTTTATTTCTTGAAGTGTGATTATGATAAATTGTTTTGCTACCATTAATTGTGCTTCATGTGGCGATCAATCAGATTCTTGCCTTGCAAGATGGGAACTCCAATCACGATAAAAAGAAAAGAATGGATTGAATATTGGGACATTTTTTGCAGGGTTATAGCGGGAGATCCTCTTTCTAAAATTTGGATAATCACTTACTACTGTAGCTATAACTTCTTCGATATCCACCTTCTCTTGACTACCTAAAATACAATTTTTCCAATGATAGAGTTCTATATCTTTCTTCTGATTTAATAATATTACCTGCTCTGAAATATTTGCATTCTTTTTCATTCTATTTTGGAGTCAGTCTTGAAGCGATTGCATAGCCCAATAGATTCTGACATTATCATGTTGGTCACCTCATAAACGCAAGAGGTAATCGATCACCATCTTGTATAAATAAAAGAAAGGTGTTCATGGTTGCAAATCATCTAATATTTTATCAACTATTTGGTTGACTCGGGCAGAATCCTCTTGTCTCTTAACTATCTGATGTGAACAAAGAGATAAGAGTTCTCCAGAATATTTCTCGATAATACTCTGGGTAGTTTCACTATCCTCCCCGAGTTTTACCTGAGCATAATGTTGAGAATTAATAGTTTCATATATACCATGATGGAGATGAACCTGTGCTCGTAAGATAGGCAAGAGCTTATCGCGACGTCATACATGTTTCTGCGTGACTTCTTGGAAACGGGCAACGTGCCCATCTCATCAGATAATAATTCTTCCACTAATAAGAGGTTTTGCAGTTAGGAGCCAATCACGAACAGCGCAAGTGGCAGCTCTAAGTGTTTCTTTAGAAGGTATTTTTTCCAAAGAGGCAAATCATAATCTCTGAAAAAAGCTTGCTACTCGAAATGGATCTATAATGATATCTTTTCTGTGTTCTTTTTCAGGGATTCATTCTTGTATTCTTAAAAGAAGATTATCCGGGCTGCAAGCTCGTATCATCCAACCAAGCAGAGAATGAGGTAGTTCCTGAAAATATTTTGCTTTCCTAGCAGCATCATTGAACTCACGATAACTTATTCCTTCATTTCATGAAGAGCTATCATGAATCTGTTCTGTTAATATTCCTTCTCGCCAATCTATAAGTTCTGGACGTTTAACAAGAAGGGTTCGTAAAGTCTTACTAAAATGTTCTCATTTTGGTTCTTCCTCGTGATTAGTAGGTTCTTCTGATGTTCTTCACATAAAAAATATTTATTGTCCACATATCATAGAAAAAATTTGCAAATTGCAAATATCTCATACAATGACGCTCGTTGGGAGACCCTAAAAAGGCCGCTCGCACCAATATTTCTTTATTTTTCTTTTTATGCCAAGAGGCAAAAAATACACTGCTGCGCTCAAGTTCATTGAGCCAAACAAGATTTACTCTGTAGAAGAAGCAATCGCTCTTCTCGAGAAGACAAACTTCGTCAAGTTTGATCCAACGGTTGAAATCCATTTTCACCTCGGTATCAACGCGACTCGTGCTGATCAAATGGTTCGTATGGGTATGACACTTCCTCACGGAACTGGTAAAACAGTTAAGATCGCTGCATTCAGTGATGCTGGTGACGAGAAGGCTCTTATTGGAGCTGGAGCACTTATAGCTGGTGGTGATGATCTTATCTCAGGTATTGAGGCTGGTTCTACACCTATCAACTTTGACATTGCTATCGCTACTCCTGCTATGATGCGTAAGATGGGTAAGATTGCAAAAGTTCTCGGTCCAAAAGGTCTCATGCCAAATCCAAAATCAGGGACAGTGGGTGATGACCTCCTCGCTATTATCCAAGAACTCAAGGGTGGTAAATTTGAAGTCAAAAATGACAAACAAGGTGATATCCACGGTATGGTAGGAAAGCTCTCATTTGGTGCAAAAAAGCTCGCTGAAAATCTCCAAGCTTTTATTCACAATGTGAATGAAGCTCGACCATCTGGTCTCAAGGCTACAGCAACATACATTAAATCAATTTCTGTATGTACTTCTATGTGACCTGGTATATCTGTGAAAGTATAATACCTTTCTTAACATTCAAAAAACCTCTCCAAGTCGGAGAGGTTTTTTGAATGCAAGTAATTTATTTTTTATGAGATTGAATCAGTTTTTCGATTCATTTTCAGAGCCAATAGATAAAAGGAGCATGGACAATGAATGACATAAGTCAAAACAGCAATCATCAGAATATAAAATATAATGGCATTACTATCTTTATGAGAGAGTTTAGATATGTAGGACAGTTATAAAAGATAGGACCATATTGATCACAGGAAAGTATTTTCGTAATCTGAATAATGATTATGACCAGTAAATATCCACCGGTAGCAATTAATCCAACCTTTGATTTTGGAGTATGTTTTTTAAAATAAATAGCGATTCAATAAAAAATACACGAATGTACTATATATGATAAGACCAAAGTAAAAAAATTGAGATATTTTGATATATTAAATATATCAAATACATAAAGCAAATAACCTATAGGGCAAATAACCACAGAAGGAACATTAATACATGCCATACATTCCATGCCCATACAGCTTCAAGAGCATGATACGAGGTCAAATATAAAATACATAACAATAATTGTTGTATAGAGTATAACGGCAGAAAGTCATGGATGATTAAGAATAAAATTTCCTATTTTACCAAAGAATTTTTTCATAGAGAATTTGAGATTAAGAAATACTATAAAATATTATAAAGTATTTTTACTTTAATAGCAATTTTTTTGTGAATATTATATGATTTTTTCTCCTAGTTTCCCCTCCACAAACTCTCGTTTCTTAGCAAATTTTTCTCGGACAAGTGTCTGGAGTTTTTCTGGATTTTGGGAGCCAGAATGTGTCTCGACGAGTCCTGGGGCAAGGAGTTCACCAGTCTCTATTTCTTTCTTTCCATTCTTGACGGTCTTTAAAACAAAAGAGAAATTTTGTTGTTCAGTGAGAATTGAGACATCAAGATTTTTACTCATATTTGGTGCGAGAATTTTGGCATCTTCATTACTTGTGTGAAACGCGATGATATTTCCGACATTACCAAGTATTGCTTCAATGAGTTTCTTGTCGACCTGCCCGAGATATTGATGCGCTATGATGAGCTCGAGATTGTACTTTCTCGCTTCAGAGAAAATATCTGCAAAACTCTCAGTAGCGAAGTTCTGAAATTCATCGACATAGAGGCGAAATGGAATTCGATTCTCTGGCTCAATTGTTGCTCGGCTCATCACATCCAATTGAAATTTGCTTACCAGCATTGAACCAAACATATCACTCACATCTTCTCCAATTTTTCCTTTCGAGAGATTCGCAAGAAATATTTTACGATTATCCATCACCCATCGCGGACTAAATCCAGACTGGGGTTGGCTCACGATATTGCGAATCAGAGGTACTGAGAGAAATTGTCCAACCTTATTCAAAATGGGGCTCACGACTTCTGCCTGTCTGACTTGTGACATACTCGCAAATTCTGTTGACCAAAATTTTTGTAAAAATGGATTTTTTATTTGCTTGAGATATTTCTCACGGAAGTCCTCATCAGTCAGGAGCATAGTGAGGTCGAGCAGTGTGCTTCCTGGTTTTTCCAGGAGCGTAAGCGTTGCATTTCGGAGGATATATTCGAGCCGTGGTCACCAGCTATACCCAAATATCTTTTTGAATACTCCTACAATCGAGCTTGCCACAAGAGAAGGGAATTGTTCATGTGTATTTTCGAGAATATTAAATCCGATAGGGTATTCGATATCAGCGAGATCAAAGAGAACAACATCGTTACTTCGAGACTTGGGAATACGATGAATAATCCTATCGTAGAGGTCACCATGTGGATCAATAAGTCCAACCCCTCGTCCAGCATCAATATCTTGGAGGATCATGCGTTCCATCAGTGTAGATTTACCACTTCCTGTTTGCCCGACTATGAGCGTATGGCGTCGAAGCGAAGATTGTTCTATGCTGACAACATTTTGACCATCTTCAGAGATACCGAGGAGAGTAGCTGGTTCTGCTGTTCATCGAACTTCTTTTTTCGGTTTTTTCACTTTTGGTTCAATTGGCTCTGGACTTGTTATAACATCAGGGGGGAGTACATCACCGACGACCATCGTATCATTGATCACCATTTCCTCCTCTGGCATATTTGGATCTCGTTCCCAGATATTTTCCACTTTTTTGCTCTTATCTTGCCAGAAATTCCCTCTTTCAATAAGGACATCACGCAAACTAACAAATTTATCATTTTTTCTTACGGGTTCCTCTATTTCAGGCGAATCTTCTGAGAGGATAGAAACTGGGATGTCACTCATGGCATAGTCATAAAAATCTTCCTCAGGAGTTGAGTCGCTTTCCTTATTGGTAAGATCTTCTAGTTGTTGCGGTATGGGGGGAAAAGGAGATTCTTCTTCATCTGCATCCTCTTCTTCGAAAAGTGGGGCAATACTCTCATCATCTGCGAAAATACGAGTATTAATATTTTCAATACCACCGAGCTCCTCTGGTTGAATAGATATAGGCGCATTTTCTGGTTCTAGTGTCTGGAGAAAAAGCGGATGAATAGTTGATTCTGGTTGTTGCACTTCTGTTTCTTCTAGTGTTTCTTTAACAATATCCTTATCCAAAATAAGAATGGAAAGAAATCGTTTCAGAGGATAGAAGGGGTGCATCTTCATAATATACAATTCTACAAATTATATCTATATGTCAATAGGCTCTCTTCATAAAAAACTCCCCCAATTTCTGAGGGAGTTTTGAATCTGAAATAGAGTATCTAGTTAACCTTTCCGCCTCAGGCTAAAACACTAAAGACAAGACTCGTGAGAGTCCAAGCAAAGAAGATAATGACGATACCAATAACGGCATTGATGATAATCTTTTTTCCTGCTTCCTTTCCTTCATCTTCTGAACCAGAAGTGAGGATTTTCCAACCACCCCAAAGGGTTACACCTACCATAATAACACCGAGAAAAGATAGAAGTCAAGTGATAAAATTCTGTATTGTATCGAGAGGCTTTCCCTCAGCGGTACCTTTCCATCATGCTGGTACATTCTTTTCGCCTATGTCTATTTGAGCAAGTGCTGATTGAATAGTAACCATGGCGCCAATTCCGGTATAAATATATCGAGTAATTGATTTCATAAAAATATAAAGTTATAGATTAAAGATAATTAATTTACCTTTCCATTACCAGCCAGGATGCTGAAGACGAGATTGGTGAGAGTCCAAGCAAAGAAGATAATGACGATACCAATAACGGCATTGATGATAATCTTTTTTCCTGCTTCCTTTCCTTCATCTTCTGAACCAGAAGTGAGGATTTTCCAACCACCCCAGAGAGCCATACCGACCATGACAAGTCCAAGAAGTTGAAGAAGTCCTACAACAAATTTTTGAATAGTATCGACAGGTTTTGTATCACCACCAACACCACGGAGATCTGTATCAACAGTATTCAATCCTGGATCAATAGCTGCAAAACTTGCTTGAACAGTGATAAGTGTTCCGATTCCAGCATACATATAGCGCTTTACTGTGTTCATAGGAAGAGTATTAAGAAGTAAACACCCCTCAAGTATACGCTATATGAGGGAACTTTGCAAATATTTCATCTAGACAAATGGTGAAACATTACTCAATACATTTTTTCGCCCAGATTGCATTCGACCGCGTCAGAAAATATGGGGCAAGAATGTTGGTTTATAAGGCTTCCCAGACTTTTCTCGAGAGATGGAAAGGAGTACACCAGCTGCCATAAGTGTGGACAAAAGAGAGGATCCTCAATAACTTACGAAGGGGAGAGTGAGCCCAGTGTTAGGAAAAATATTCATATTAACACTAATATTTACTATCATTTGCCATGTTATCCATACGATAATACCGAAAGCAACATATTTACCAAATTCGTCATCACAGGCAATTACTACCAAAAATCATCGATAAGCTATGAAGATATAAAGAGAAATCAGAATAAAGGAACCTATAAATCCGAGCTCTTCTGTAATAACAGAGAATACGAAATCACCCTGTGGTTCAGGGAGGTATCAGAATTTTTGTATTGAATTCCCAAATCATAATCCAAAGAATCATCCGCTTCCAATCGCAATAAGTGCTTGTTTATTTTGGTGATCCATCGTGTTGTTTTCAATAGATGTTTTATTTCATGAGAAAAATGAGTTAACTCGATCATAAATATAGGAGAATCTTGATCTATTTTCGGGTTTACTGTATCTTCAGAGCATATAAAATGAGGAAGAAGCTAGGAGACCAATTACCAAAAGAACTCAGAGCATACGTATATTTCCACCAGCAACAAAGAATATTGAGACAGCTATAGGGAGAATGATAAGTAAGGATCAGATATCGGGTTGTAAAAATACGAGAATAACCGGTATAATGATGGAAAGCATAAAAGGAACAAATCCCTGCTGTAAATCTGAAAGAGAATTCTTATACCGACTACAGAATGATGCTACTGTAAAAATGATTGATAGTTTTAGAAATTCTGTTGGTTGGAGTGAAAAGGGGAGTCATGGGACATTGAACCATCAGCGGGCACCATTGATCTTGACTCAAAATATCAGGACTCATACCAACAGAGCGATGACAAAGGTGGACACAATCTTTGTATGTTTTTTCCACCAAAGATAAGGAACTTTTATGGTAATTACCATCGCTGAAAGACCAATACCTATCTGTAGAATATTTCGTACAATAAATCTCCAATTATTTGGTGCTTCGAGAGTACCTGATGCCACAAGTTGGCGAGTTATTCGATAGGAATCATAAACGCTCACAGAGCTAATCATCACAGACCCAAAAATCACAAGTCCTAAAATGGCAAATAAGAGTGGATAATCAATATCTTTGTGTTCTTTCATAGGGGCTAATTATAGGAGTTCTCACAGCTTCTCAAAGAAATAGTCAATCTCTTCTTGAGTTGTTTTGTATCAGATGCTTACTCGCACTGTTCCTGAGACTCACCAAGAATTGTGGAGCGGATTGCAGCAGTGATGCCCACTTCGTACACAGATGCCATATTCATCGAGCGCCTCTGCTACATCATTTCCATGTTTATTTGGTAGTATAAAAGACCAGATACCCAGAGCGTCAGGTGTATTTGAGTGGAAAAGTTGAATACTTCATTTCTGTGCAAGAGATTGAAAATGAGAGTTGGTATAATCTATGAGTTCTCTGCGTTTTTGACGCTTTTCCTCATCAATACTTGTGAGAAGATCTATAGCAAGCTTCAGACTTACAGCTCCAGTGATGTGGGGTGTTCCTGGTTGCCATTTTTCTGGTATTCCAGCCTGTTCATGAGTTATTTCAGAAACAAAATTAATGGCTCCACCGCCACCAATGGGACATTTCCAAGCCTTTTGAAGCACTCTCCAGAGTGCGAGCACACCGATTCCTGTATCTGCCATCATCTTGTGCCCAGAAAATACCATACCATCCGCTCAGAGTCATCGCATATCCATAGGGCCATGCATCGCCATTTGAGTTGCATCGATGAAAAAGAGTCTATCTTTTCCGATAAGATTTCTCACTTCTTCGAGTGGATGAATAGCGCCTGTGACATTGCTGGCATATTGGAGGCTAACCACTTTTACACTGTCATCGAGGAGGCTCTTGAGATGTTTCATATCTATCCGGAAATCTTTATCAAGTTTTACAAATTTGATTGTTAAGCCAATTCGTTCTGCCAGTATTTGCCACGGTACTATATTTGCGTGGTGTTCGGACTGAGAAAGAAGAACGATATCTCATTTTCCGAGAATTTCATTGTGCTCCAGAGCAAGCGTGAGAAGATTCATGCCATAGGTAGCGGAGTAGGTATAGAGGACTTCAACAGGTTCGCAACCGACCCACTCTGCAACAGCTTTTTTAGATGCTTGATAATGCCCTTCCGCATCTTCAGCGAGAGTGTAGAGCCCTCGGCCGACATTGGCATAGTGAGAGAGTTCAAATTCTTGTTTTGCATGCAGTATGTCAGCATTGCGTGGAGCCGTTGAGGCGTAGTCGAGATAGACAGTTTTCATATCGCACCATTGTAGTAAAAATCGTATTTTCGCAAATCCTACGACTTGAAAGATGACGAAAGTTGTTTGAGACACAGCATGAGACTTCTTGACAAGCCAAAGAAGATATTATTTATATAAAAATAAAATTTTTACTTGTCAAAAGAAAAAAGTTCATATACTGCACTTCACAACATTACCTACAACGTTTCGTTTGTTCGCTTTTCGAGAATGAAGTTCTATCAAAAAAATTAGGACCGCATCTCACAGCGGTTCTATTTTCTTTCTCTTTTTTTATGTGAGATTTTTCAGGTTCTTCGAGTGGTCGTGGCTCAGGTCACGGTGGCAGTCGTGGTGGTTTTCCTCCTCGACGTAGTGGTAGTTTCGGTGGTCAGAGATCAGGTGGTGGTCGCCGTGGTGATCATGAAGCAGGTGCTCCAGAGGAGCGATCTGGTTTTGGTCGTGCGAGTTTTGCTGAGCCACGAACATATGGTGGCGGTAGACCATCAAGTGGTGGATATGGTCGTCGAACTGGGGGTGGTGGTTTCAATCGTGGTGGGCGTAGCGGTGGTCGATTTATGCAAAAACAACCTAGTTACAAGCAGTATATGTATATCCCGTCAGATACGGAGAGTACAGAAAAAACTTCAGCGTATGAAGTTTTGGTAAAATTTCACGATTTTCCACTCCACGAAGGTATTCTAAAAAATATCGATAAAAAGGGGTATGAAAAACCAACAGAGATTCAAGAAAAAACTATTAATTCTATTCTTGCTGGTCGTGATGTCCTCGGTCTCGCAAATACGGGTTCTGGTAAAACAGCGGCATTTTTGATTCCTTTGATTCATAAGATGTTCACTGATCCAACTCGAAAAACTCTCGTGATGGTACCAACTCGTGAACTCGCTGATCAGGTTCGTACTGAGTTTCAATGGATCGCACAAGGTTCTTTCCTTCGTTCAACGGTGGTTGTTGGTGGTGCTAATATGTATCAACAGATTACCGACATTCGCCGTGGTACTCACTGTATCATAGCGACACCAGGACGACTCAAGGACCTCTATGATCGTGGTGTGATTGATTTCTCTGATTTTCATCACCTCGTTCTCGATGAGTTTGACCGTATGCTCGATATGGGATTTGTAAACGATATCAAAGAAATCGTTGCAATGCTTCCAGCCGAGCGACAATCACTTCTTTTTTCTGCGACGATGTCACGAGATATTGAGAAGCATGTTGATTTTATTCTCCGAGATCCAGAGCGAATTCATATCAAGAGTGAAGCAGTTGGAGAACGTATTGTCCAGGAAGTGATGTTTTATACGACTGCCGCTGACAAGCGTGATAAAGTTCATGAAATTCTCAAGAACGACAAATCAGGGAAATACCTTATATTCACTCGTACAAAAGTCGATGCTGATATTCTCTGTGATGATCTCAAGGCACTCGGAGCTCCTGTGGATGCTCTTCATGGTGATAAATCACAGTTTCTTAGACAAAAAATTACTCGTAAATTCCGAGAGAATCAAATCAGTATCCTCATTGCAACAGATGTAGCAGCTCGGGGTCTGGATATCCCTGATGTGACCTGTGTTATCAACTACGGTGAACCAGCAAATCGTGAGGATTATATCCATCGTATCGGTCGTACTGGTCGTGCCGGTAAAACTGGTAAGGCTATTACATTCGTCAAAGCCGGAGAACGATAAAAAGTTTCTATCAAAAAACACCTCTCAATTTTGGGAGGTGTTTTTGATTTGGCATCCATCATTCCTGCGAAGGCAGGAATTCACCTATTGATTCCGTCATTCTCGGGCTTGACCCGAGAATCCAGGTCATTAAACTAATTCCAATTTTTGGCTTCATATTTGTACTTTTTCTGAAAAAAGTACCAAAATCATTTAGGGGACAAAAACTCGCTATTCTCTTATTTCATCACAATACTGCACTCATCCCGCTCAAACAGTTTGTCCCCTAAAAACCCATTTTCAGAGTAGCGGCTTTAAAATATTTAAGTCTATTTTGCAAGCAAATATTCCAAGAATTTTCCGTGATTGAAAAATGCTTTTCTTGGGAAACAAATCTTTTTTCCAGAGACGACTTCTGCTTCTTGTTTCTTATCATTTTTGAGAATTATCTTCATCGCTTCAATAGTTTCTGTTCCTTCTTTTGCCCATTCGAGCGTATATTTTCCGAGCTGCATATTCACGCGTCGTATTCCGAGAGCTGAGAGGTGGAGACGGACTCGTATCAGGAGAAAGAGATGGTCAATAGAGGATTGTTTTACATCAATACGACTCTTGAGTGCGTCGATGATTTCCGTAAGTTCTTCCTCAGTTCGGACACTCTCGAGTTCTCGATAAAAGTGGATTTTTTCCACATCGGAACTAAATGCTTCATCAGGGATATAGGCAGTAATTGGTAAGTCGATAACGGTATCAACTTTGGCGATTTTTTTCCCAGATTGGAGTTCTTCGATTTTTTCTTCGAGCAGTTTGAGATAAAAACTCACACCGACATCACGGGTTTTCCCAGATTGTCGGACACCGAGGACATCACCGACTCATCGGATTTCCATATCACGAAGAGCGATTTCAAAACCAGCACCCAGATGCGTATGGTTGGCTATTGTCATGAGTCGTTCACGAGCATCATCTTTGAGTTCACTATTGCGATAGAGGAGATAGCAAATACCCGAGACTTTTCCACGACCGACTCGTCCACGAAGCTGATGGAGTTGTGCAAGGCCAAAATCTTCCGCTTCATCAATTATGATGGTATTCGTATCCAAGAAATTAATCCCATTTTCAATCACGGTCGTCGTGAGGAGGACATTGTGCATCCCGAGTTTGAATTCCATAATTCGGTCTTCGAGTTGATCTCCTGGAAGTTGTCCATTCGTGATGACGACTTTGGCTTTTGGTACCAGTGACTCGATTTCTTTTTTGATAATTGGGAGTGATTCAATCGTATTATGCACAAAAAATACTTTGCCTCCACGAGCGAGTTCTTCCTCTATCGCTTTTTTGATAATCGTCGTTTCATAGTGTCCGACGACCGTCTGAATCGGAGTTTTACCAACGGGCGGTGTCGCGAGAATAGAGAAATGTTTCACACCAGAGAGAGCCAGATTGAGACTTCTCGGAATCGGAGTTGCTGAGAGAGCGAGCGTATCGACCCCTGCTTTGAGATGCAATATTTTTTCTTTATCGGTCACACCAAATTTATGTTCTTCATCCACGACGACAAGTCCCAAATCAGCGAATTTTATATCAGGAGAGAGGAGACGATGTGTCCCGATAACACAATGAATTGAGCCATCTTTGAGCCCCTTGAGTACTTCTTTTTCTTCCTTGGTCGTGCTCATACGAGTCAGCAGAGCGACATGTATACCAAAGGCTTTTACGCGTTTTGAAATCTCCTCAAAATGTTCGTAGGCGAGAACGACAAGAGGGGAGAGAAAAATAGTTTGCTTATGATTCAAAAAGGCACGATACACGGCGTGGAGAGCCACCTCAGTTTTACCAAATCCGACATCACCCGAGAGGAGTCTATCCATCGGATGCTCACTATTCATATCTGCCATAATATCGAGAATAGCACTCTCTTGATCGGCAGTGTGTTTGTAGGGAAATGCGATATGAAAGGTCTCTTCTTTATCAGGAAAATCTGGCATAGCCACTCCTCATGCCATCCGACGAGCAGCATGATTTTCGAGGAGTTCTTCAGCGATTTTTTGTATCTCGTCTTGTGTTTTTGCGAGTGTTTCTTTCCAGGTAGGTGAGCCAAGTCGTGTGAGTTTCGGTGCATTTTCTCCGACATATTTACTGATACGGTGGAGCTCATCAACCGGCACAAAGAGTTTATCATCATCGGCATAATCTATCTGGATATACTCTCGCTCCATGCCCGAAAGACTATGGCGAATGATGCCATGGTATATTCCCACTCCATGAAAAAGATGTACCACCGGATCACCTGATTTTATCTGTACGAGGAGGTCGAGCTTTGGTCGTTTTTTTCTGCGAAAGATACCGCCCAGAAGTGGTCACAGTACTTCATCGGTGATGACAAACTCTGAGCCCTCGTTTATTTCGTTTAGTTGGTTTTGTTTGTTTCATTGGTTATCCGAACAGATACTGCTTTTACTTTGTATTTTGTATTTTGTATTTTGTATTCTGAATGAAGGCCCTCAGAGTTTCCACTCATGTATTGTTACTTCAAGAGAATTATCCTTGCAAAATTTTTCTATCACACTCGGTTGTTTCGTGAGAATCGTTACTTTTTTTTGTTTTTTCACAGCGTCGACCAACTCTGTTAGGGTATCAAATTCCAGCGGTTCCACCAGCACTTCCTCACTTGCATCGCGGCGTATCTGATTGATCTCTATAGGATGATAGAACTCTCGTATCGCATCAAAATCTGGTGAAAAATCCAGCCCCAAAGCCACTGTCTTCATCCCCTGAATCGCTATCAGAGTTTTATTTTTTTCTGGTTTTTGAGTATCGCGTTTTTGTGTCATAAACAGTAGGACTATGCTCCTTCGCTCTGTGTAAAAAATCACTATCAAAGCTTCGGAAGCATGACATATGGAGTTATAAATACTCACAATGCATACTATGGGAAATAGGGAGAAAGCAAGCAAAAACAACTTTAGTAATATTGAGTTGTAAATGATAATAATTAGGTAAAATATAAATATAATAACCATCTTTTATGAGTATACATGAGAAAATGAAGAATAATGAAATATATGCTTCTGTAGAAAGTGCCCTAACAGACAGATTTAGCAGTTCAATGTATGGAACATTTGTTATTGCATGGTGTCTCTGGAACTGGCAAGCTGTTTATATTACATTTTTTGTAGATCAAAATATTATTTTTCAATCTCTACATCAGTTTAAAATTGATTACATTTGGGTTACTTATTATGGTTGATGGAATCATTTTCTTACCTGGTGGAAAGTTCTAATAGGTCCTGTCTTATCGGTAATATTGGCACTCTGGTGACTTTCATTGCTAGATTTACAATGTTTTAAGAAGACCTGTTCTAATAAGTTTAAACAAGAGAAAGTTAGAATTGAGCAAGAAAGAGAGCTAGAACAAGACAAAAAGGAGGTCCTAGAGGTCAAAGAAAGCAACGTACTTAAAGGTAAAGAAATTGAGAAAGAAATGACAGAAGAAGAAAAATGGGAATCGGAATATAGGATACAGAGTAGGGTGAGTAAATTTATGGAAACTTTAGAAAAACTAAAAACTTGTATATATACTTTCGGAGGCTATTTATCTTACAATCGTAGTGATGGACAATTTGAAATGTCTTGAGATGAAACTGCTTTTCTAGAGGTAAATAATCTAGTCACAAAAGAACGTAATCAGATTAGTCTTACACCAAAATGAAAATTTTTCTTGAAAGAATTTTTTCAAGAGGAAGATACTATATGATAATGAGTTATTTTATAAAAATCCCCTATAAGCCTTTTTCAAAGATCAGAAATATACATTCTATTATTCAAGAAACTAAAATACTCTTTATGGCATCGAAAATTGATACTACATGAACTCATTTTCCAGAGTAAATTATGGTGTTGTTGGTATATGACTAGTTATTTATCGAACATGATTGTTAGACACTCTCAAATAATCCTATTGAGCACCTGGAGCTGGAGTAGTTTTTTTCAATTGCACCTTACCACCGACGTACTCGTATTCTTTGAGATTATTGACGTCTAATGGTTTTCATTTTACTAGTATATTTTTCACTCTTGTCTGTTGGTCTCATATCCATAATATCATCTCTCATTTTGATCCGAATGTATCTAATGATATTCATGTTGTGAGCGCTTGAGCTGAGAAGCGATCAAGTTTTCATAAACAGTTCTTTCACTTAATATTTTTTATATCAGTAATAGCATTGGCAAGGAGCCAGATAACTGGGGACTGATCTCATAGTATGAGATGAGTGGCATTATTAGACCCGAGATGAGTAAGCTTTGTATTCTTTGATACATCGAGAGAGGTAACACCATCTGCAGAGAGCACAGTAAGCTTTGTATTCTTTGATACATCGAGAGATGTAGCAGTATCAGCATAGAGAACGGTAAGATCGGGAAATATTTCTGGTGTTGGTGTAGAACTATTTGTTTTTAAGAGTGTAACATTTCATTTTTTATCTACTTCGAGTTTCTCTATGGAACTCCTCATCTTTATCAAAGCTTCTGCTTGTGGCTTGAGAACGATATATGGTTGTGATTTAATATTGATGGTTAGCAGCTTTGTTTGAGCTTCTGGGGTAGCTGGTTTTTGTTTTTCTGCTCTGGGAATTTTCTGATTCTTATTAAATTCTTCAATAAGAGGTCCGAATATATCATTTGCCGCTTTTTCGGCTTCAGTTATTGCCTCAGCCTTATCTTCCTTAGGCGGAACAACAGGCTTATGCTCCTGTACTTTATCAATTTTTTTCTCTAAATTTTTCAAAAGCTCATTAATATGTTTTTCATCGATTTTAATAAAATCTTCCGCCACCCATCATGATCGTTTTTTATCCACCGTTCCACGAGAATTATAGAGATTTACTTTTATAAAATTTCTACTTACCCCGTCACTATCAATCACATTCTTTTTTCTTTCCAAGATACGAACCTGTTCTCATTTATAGGCAGTTCCGATACGGTTTCCTGCATCATCTCGGATTCGGAGCCCATAACCTTTATCAAAGGTTTTTATACTGGCAAATACTATTTTCTTTTGAAAATCTCCTCAAAGATTCTTATGGAGTTCATCTAGGGCCATTGAAGTATTGGTCTTGAGATCTTCTCGCTCTCTTGTATCGAGAGGTGGTTGATCGGAATAGTCAGTTTTTGGCTTTAAAGAGCCACTTGCAGGGAAATCAGAATTGGTCATAAATAATTTTACTCGCACAATTTACCATATTTTCTCTCCCAATGCAACTTTTAGTCCCGAAATAGCAGAGATTGTATCATTGAGAAAATACCTATAATACTCCTATGAAATTCTTTCAGAAAATCAAAGATATAGATTCCATTCTTCGAGAAATCAAGATACTCTATGTGGCGTATACGGATAGACGGACGCCTCGAAAGGCGCAGGTGATAGCGGGAGTGATTATAGTACTTTATTTCCTCGATACATTTGATGTGATACCTGATTTTATTCCTGTCTTTGGAATACTGGATGATGTAATCGTTGTTCCAATTGTAGCTGCAGTCATCTCTCGATGGTTTATACCAAAAAATATCCTCAAGGAGGCTCGTGAACGAGTTATACGAGAAGAACAAAAATAATTCTATGAAAAAAATCCTTTCACTCTGTACTTTGTACTCTGTACTTTGTATTTCAAGTACTGCATTCGCAGCATTTACCGACACACAATATTCGTGGTATCGAGATGCTATCGCTTCTCTCGAAAAAGACGATATTATTGCAGGCACAAGTCCTGGAGTTTTTAGTCCCGACCTTCTCGTGACACGGGCAGAGATTCTGGCTATGCTGATAAAAACCGCAGGCGTGAAACTGCCTGATGCACCAACGGAACAATGTTTCCCTGATGTAGCGGTCGATGCCTGGTATTATCCCTATATCTGTGGAGCACATACGCTCGGTATGGCTAATGGTTTTGAATCCGGCAAGTTTTGACCAAACGATACAGTGACCGTCTTAGAGGCGCTTGCTTTTGGTCTCAAGGCATTTGGTTTAGAAATACAAAAAGATACCGATAGGCCATGGTATATCCCATTTCAGGATTTTGCTGATACCAATAATATTCTTCAGATTCACGGATACACACTTGGAACAAAAATTTCTCGTGCGAAAACGGCTGAACTCATCGTTCGCCTACGAGACTACAAGATGAAAAAAACGGCTCTCGACTATAAAAGTAATGGATGTGCGGTCAATGGAAATCTGGGGACAAAAAATGTTATCACCATTAATGGGAAAGAAAGAGAGTACAATCTCTCCGTACCGAGCAACTATTCTCGGGACAAAGAATATGGACTCATTATTTGAGTTCACTGACGGACGAATAGCAAAGATCAAGTACAGGCATATATGGGTCTACAAGGTCGCTCACAAGATGATTTTATCGTTGCCTATCCAGCAGCCCTCAAGAGTGGCTCCAATTTCTCTTGGAGTGAAAAAGACAATCTCACATTTTTTGATGCGATGACGCTCGAAATTGCTGATAATTATTGTATTAATCGTGACAATTTGTTTATTGTCGGACATTCGCTTGGTTGATGGTTTACCCAAAAACTGGCATGTCTGAGATGAGACCACGTGAAAGGTATGGTCGCGGTCGGTTCTGGTGGATACAGCGGTGAGTGTACTGGTCCTGTGACGAGTCTCTTCTTTCAAAATGTAAATGATCCGCTTTCTTCCTATGCTTCTGGCAAAAGTGCTGAAAAGATTCGTCTCGGCGTGAATCAATGTGAAGACATCTCTGAGACGGTTGTTATTGGGTCTCATACGTGTACCAAATACGCGAGCTGTTCTCCTGGGAATTCTGTCGTATGGTGCGAAGGATATTCGACCTATGGCAATGATCCGCATAGTTGGCCACTTTCAGGAGGAACTGATATCGTGAATTTTTTGAGAAAACTTTAATCCAGTATATTGACATTTTAATAAATAAAATATAGTATCTTTTTAAGCAATAATACTAGTATGAGTTCGTGTCTCTGGATACCATGTTATAATGAATGAACGCAAAAGGTACGGTATACAGATCCTGTTACATGGCGTCTCCATTCAGAAGAAAGGCATAATATTTATGAAACACTCAGACTGATGAGAGCAAAAATCATGAGTGGAATTTTTGACAGAATAATTATCACTGATGATGGAAGTACTGATGATACGAGAGAGGGGATTAATAGATTTTTAGCCGAAACAAGTTTTCCTAAAAGCTCATTTCACGTACTCAATGGAGCGGAAAATCGTTGAAAAATGGCACGTTTTTTTGAGGCATCTTCTTTTGCACAGAGAAAAGGGGTAGAGGTCTTTACCATGACAGATGCAGATATGGTGTATGCTCCTTTTAAGACCTTTGAGAGACTTGCAGCCATATCTGAGTCAAGTTCTATGGGGGTGAGTTTACAGTGAGAACATTGCATAGATCGTTACCTAGTCTATGGGGGTGAGACGAGTGGGACACGATCAGTGCATCTCGCAAATGCCCGTACTGTATTTGAGAGATTCTGAATAAATTCCGAATCATTCCCAGGAAGATGATACGGCTTAGAATTTTTCCTCAATTATTTTCTATGAGGAGGAGTAGGCAGAGAAGTAAACCACAGACAAGAAGAACATACTATCCCTTGTTTTCTCGCACCTATGAGAAATGGTAAGGGCATAGAGCAATTATGAGATGTGAAAGCAACGGCTCATGCTATATCTTGTCTGGTAGGTGAATTGGTGATAGTTCCTGAAAAATATGGGTCTCTTCATTCTCATATAGGTGATGAGATTTGATCTTTGATGAAACAGGAACAAAGGAAGTCGCTCAATATGCGTGAGCATTTTTAAAGTATTTGATATTTTCTTGCAAAAATATTTTTTGGTCTATGCTTGATTACAAGAGGCAAAACTCTTGTTTTATTTCTTACCTTTTTTGTATGACAAAATACTGGTTTCGACCAAAGTACTTCGGATACGGTTTGTTTCCTATTTCTTGGCAAGGATGGTTAATGACGCTCATTTTTGTCTGAGTTCTCTATATCTCAGCCTATGTAAATGGTCTTGCTACGACACAGATTTCCACAATTCCTACTTCTCAAGATGAGTGGAGATTTGTGCTTGATATCCTCGTATTCACCAGTCTCTTTATGATTCTTGCGAAAGATAAAACAGACGGTGAGATCAAATGGAATTGGAAAAAAACAGGAAAGTGGTTTTAGTCTCTGTCTGTTGTAGGTGGAGGTAGAAGAAGCTTTATTACTCCTCTATTTTTTTTGTTATGAGGAGGAGTCCGTATATCAGTGGCAATAAATATTTTATCATCCCTGTCGCCTTGAATTGAGCCTATGAATATCATAGGTTCATTTTTTGTGAGATTTTTTTGTTTGTCTTTGCAGGGATCTTCCACACAGTTGAGAGTGACTGTCCAGAGAGTCTTATCAGGACTTTTTACGGTATAAATATTATTTTCCACAGATTCTATTTCACCAGGCAATTTACCAAATTCCGGAAGGGGCATTCATTGATGAAAGTGTTTCCTCATTTGTTCATATGGGGGAATAAATAGTCGCATATTTTTTTCTCCTCATTCAATGAGTCTCGTCTGGTAGAGAATATATCATCCAAGAAATGAACCAACAATAAGTATAGATATCATCCAAACGGTAGAAATACGATAGCCTCGTTCAGTTTTTGAAAAAACGAAATACCCTATTCAGAGACATATGAGAGCGCCAAGTGCCCAAATATAGGGGAGATAGGTGAGGAAATTTATTTCGCGAGAACTTTCTGCCCATTCCATGTAGAGTCTCTCAGGCATATTAAATTCCAAAAGCATAAATCATACAGAAAAAATTCCGATGACGAGTGTAAGGATAAAACATCCCCATAATATCACATGGATACCAATAAAATACCACTTAGATCGAGGGATAATCTTTTTGGTATGGATGGCATCAAGAATTGATTTACTGAGCTTTGACATAGTGAAAAAGGTGAGAAAATTGTGGCTCTGTCGCGAGAGCGAAAAAATGTTTTTTTGCTCGGTTAATAAGAGTTCAGACGGTGCCTATTGGTATCTCGAGGATATCGCTGATTTCATCATAACTTTTATCTTCTATAAAGGCGAGAATTAGAACTGTCTTGTATTTTTCTGGAAGAGAAGCAATAATAGTTTGCACAGCTTGTCTGGTTTCGTGGGTTGATATGGTGCGTGAGACATCTTCGTCACTAGCAATCTTTTGTATTAGCGCCTGGCTCTCATCATCTTCCATATCAAGGCTGGTATGATTTTTTTTGCTATTCTTTCGGAGATAATCCACACAGAGATTATGAGCGATACGATAAATCCAACTGGAGAACTTGAGTTTTGGATTATACCCATGAAGACTGCGATAAGCTTTAATAAAAACTTCCTGAGCGATATCTTCATTTATCTCATGCTCATCACCAATCATACGGCGTATATAGCGTGTCATCTGAATCTCATACCGATCCACTATATCCACATATCTATCAGGATTTTGGAGCGTGGCTGTTACGAGTTCATTATCTGTGAGGGTTCAGTGCATGGAGAGAGTATAATGATAGAGTATAAAAAGATAGTACTTTTATTGCAAAAATCCCCTCCGTGAGGAGGGGATTGGTAAAAGACTAATCTCTATTTCCGTTACCACGACTTCCACCTTTTCACATATGTCCTCCATTTCCTCACATCATACCACCACCCATTAATCCTTCTTTACCGGGTCATTTTGGGAGTGTACCATCGGCTTTGAATTGTGCGACCATTTGATCAAAACGCTTTTTCATTTGAGTTGCGTCAGGAGTTTTTGGTACAAAACCGGGCCGGTTGGTTTTGAGGGCTGCCATAGCAGTTTGCAGATCTGATTCTGCTTTCTGGAATGCAGCGAAATCATTATTTTTGACAGCAGTCTCAATAGCAGCTTGTGCCGTTACCTGTGCTGTATGAATAGTTACCATATTTCTAAACTCAGCTTCAGTAGGTATTTCTGCGATTTTAGCATTACGGAATGCTGTGTAATCACCAGCTGTTATAGCATTATCTTCAGCAGTACGAGCAGCATTTTGTGCTACCATATTTGCAAACTGTGTTTCAGTTATCTTTGCTTTTACAGTATCAGGGAGGCTCGCATAATTATTTGTTTCTATAGCCGTCTTCATAGCGGCGAAATCTGTTGCATTGGGGAGATTATTTCGTACTCACGCAAAAGTGAGAGTAGTAACTGCTATAGTTGCGAAAGCAACTCCAGCGGTAAGAATTTTTTTGTTCATAGGAAGGGATAGAAAATACACGAAGACGATAAAAGAAAGAATGGATGTGTGGATGTGCAGTGTGATCAAAAAATGATGGCAAACAAACTGCGAACTCCAGAAGTTATGAATACTTTTTTCGTCTCTATGGGGTAATACGCATGCGCTACTCTTTTCTTTCAAAAAACTTGTACTCATCCAAAAAGTCCTATAATAAAAAGTATATGGCTATCCAAAATCTCCCCATTATTGACCATGTAGAAGAGCTCAAAGCACAGAAACGTTATTCTGAGGCAAGAGAGGTATTGGAGGGAGCTATAGCACGTTATACTGACCGATATGAACTCTATGAAGAACTTGCTGATGTCTATATCTATGAAGGTTCATATGACAAGGCTACATTGGCACTCGATTATGCGGAAACGCTAGAAAGAAACTCCTCTACCGGACTCTATCTTCGTGGCTATATGGCACTTATAAACAATGATTTCTCAACGGCTATTTCGTTTCTTGAGCGATCAAATATTACCTCTCCCAATAATCCAGAAGTTCTCCGAAATCTTGGTTGGGCTTATACCATGTTGGGCGATATCAAAAAAGGTATTATACTGCTTCAGCGGGCTCTCAATATTGCTCCAGAAGATGAACTCATTATGGAAGATCTCTGAGTCGCTCTCCTCACACAATGAAATATCCAAGAAGCTAGAAAGTATCTCGTACAGATAGGAAGGGAAGATCACATTACCAATATGGGATTTTCTCTGTAGGATTTAGTAAAAATAGTGACTTAATATTGCTGTAATGTTTCATACCAATTTTCTCCAAGACAATCAATCATACCTGGTTGCTGACTATGATCTCTCATCACTGACGTTGGGGGTTTTGGTTTTTGAGAAAAGAAAACCAAAATTGATTCATAGTGTTCGGACATTTTTTGCACCAAACGAACGAGGATTTCATCCTCATCTTTTTGAGCGAAATTTTAAACAAGCCTATAATCAGCTTGCCGAAAAAGTTACAGAGATGCCAAAAGAAGTCTGTGTATTTCTCGATCATGGGGACACACTTGCAACGTCTATAAGCTACACATTCCCACGATCTGATACTGCAGCTCCTGTTGATGTTCCAGAGATTAATGGCTATGCTCGAGAACTTCTCAAGCAAGCTGACCATCAGGCAAAAAAAATATGGACTGATGATATGGGATACCTTGAGCACGATCGTCGGCTCCTTTCACTTTTTTTGACGCATCTCGCTCTCGACAAAAAGCACCACCTTTTTCCTATCTGAAAAGTCGCTTCACATGTTACTATTGGGTGCCTTTTTTTCTATGGAAATAAATTTCTAATAGATGGTATTCAGAGAAGTATAGAGCTCTGTGGCTGTACACTCCTCACCTGTGTTCCGCTCTCAGTGGTATTTCTCAACCATCTCTGTACTCAAAAAACATTTCAAGAAAACCACCTCCACCTCCATATCGGGTATGATACGACATCAGCTTTATTACATATTGGTAAAAAGGTCCACGAGATCCAATCGATACCATTTGGCTGGAGGGTATTGGATGAATATTTAGCTCCCTATCTTTCTCCTCTCGAGAGAGAATCCCTCTTGATGAAAGATGATGATGCTGCACTTCAAAAATATGGAGAATACGCTCAGTACTCCCATCTTCTTGAAGCATCTCTCCAGGTTCTCTTTGAGCGGTTTTGACTTCACTGGAGTTTTTCTCATGTGTCCCTCTCAAGTCAAGGTCCTCTTCAGCTCATTCAAACCCTCGTTCGTGAAAGCAAACTCTCCCCCTGGATACAAAAAAATGCTACATTTTCTCGACTCCAAGTAGACCCAGTTAATCATTGGTTGCATTATTGTGATACACTGGATCCGCTTTTCTCTGTCCACCCACACCCACTGCTTGCTCTGGTTCGTTCTGTATTTACTCCAACACATGAAGATATTTAATTGGTCACATCCGAATGAATTTTCGACACTTATTGAATCACTCTCTCATACAGAGGAGGATGACAAGATTATTGTGCAAGTCACCCGACAAAGCTATGCCGGATGGTACCATATTGCTCTTATTGCTCGACTCTTTCCGCGCCGACATATTATCTTTATTTCTCGAGATAGACGTCTTCGAGTTCTCCTGAAGCAGTATGGATTTATTTCGTATACCTCCATGCAGAGCATTTCTGACATTATTCCAGAAGGGGCTCACATTATCCAGGAAAATCTGTGACCATTGGAGTATGTGCGTTTTAGTATTCTGCGTTACTTTGGAAAAGGAATCTCTTGGATTAAAGAAAATACTCCTAAAAAGAAAATAGATATTTTCACTGTTCGGCATTCATCATGGTACGTGTTGGTTCTCGGAATCATTGTTGTACTTCTTTTGATTATTGGAATCGTGAGCCTGACAAGTCCTCATGCGACGATTATTATTAGTCCACAAGTGACACTCCAAAATGCCATTGGAAATATCGTATTTATGTCTGAAGATTCCATTACAGCCGATACACAAGTACCTTTACGGAAACAAATTCTTCCATTCGAAACAGAAAAGAAATATACTGTTTCTACCTATGATACTACCAAAGTACATCGTGCATCTGGGAAAATTAGTATTACTAATACACGTTCAGAGTCGCTCAGACTCAAGCCGCAGACGCGTGTTGTGTTTGAAGATGTTGTCTACAGAACACAGTGATGGATTGAGGTTCCAGCAGCAAAAGATTCAACACCTGGAGTTTTTACTGTCACAGTGACAGCTGACGCATTGAGCTCAGCTGGTCCAGTAGGTGCTAAGGCAAATATTCCAGCGAATACGACATTAACTTTTCCTGGACTCGCTCCTGATATTCATGAGGGTATTATAGTGAAAAGTATTGAAGATTTTAAAGGAGGCGAAGATACATTCTTCCCGCTTCTTACAGAAGCCGAGAAGAAACGTCTTGAGGGGTTATTTCGGGATTATATTCTTGCTGAGGCACAAGATAACATTGAAAAGAATTTTAGCCAGAATGCTGATTTTCTCCCAGTGCCCCTCCCAGAAGCTATCATTCCACTTAATATACAAGTTGAATCTGATCAAGGAGTTTGATCTACTGCATCTGAGGTTACCTTTAAGGGAAAATGAGATTTCCTTATTTATCTCTATGATAAAAATCATCTCAGAAAAATCCTTATCAAGCTTGCACAATCACACCTTTTGAGAGGCGTGGAGTCTTACTCTGATACTTTTAAGCCACCAGCTATTGTTTCAGTCTTATCACGCTCAAAAGACCCAGATCCATTTTCCATTAAAGCAACAGCTCAGATAGAGATACAAGTGCTCTATGATTTTGAGAGTACGGCGGGAAAAAAGACACTGCAAAATATTCTCTCCGATCTTCTCTGAGCTGAAAAAGACCGTGTAGAGAAGACCCTACTGAATCATCCCTATATTAAAGATGTTAATATTCGGCTCACGCCATTTTGGTCACGAAAACTCCCCAGTACTCTGGATAGTATTGATATTCAGGTTGCCAAGTAATAATTAATTCCCAGTGGTAATGATCTTTTCCTCAAAGTAGCTACTGAGGATTTGGATACCGACGTGTTCCGATCCAGCGAAGAAGAGCCCTTGTCCAACGGGGGAATTGAGAAGAATATACTTTTCTTGTTCTGTGAGTTTAAATACGGTCTGCATAGCATCGATAGAAGCAGGGGATTGTTTCAATAATATCTGAAGTGATGAGTTGGTGACGATAGCCTTCCCATGCTCATTGTTGACGAAGTCTTCCACATCCTGTGTGATGGTTGTGACACCAAGATGGTATTTTCGTGCTCGTTTTACGAGACCATGGAGAAATTTTCCACTGTCTTCGTATTGCATGATATTCCAGGCTTCATCCACAACGAGGATTCGTTTACGATTAGATGAACGAACAACATTCCATATATAGGAGAGGATGATGTACATAGCAATAGGGCGGAGCTGATCATCCAGGTCACGAACAGAGTACACTTGGAGACCTTCACCAAGTGTAACATTTGTTGGATGTGTGAAGAGTCCACCAAAGACACCACTCACATATTTATCGAGTCGTTGAGCAATTTCATTTCCCCCCTCCATAGTTTCTACGACAGAGAGAAGGTCGGACATTACAGGAATTTCTTTGCCAATGATATCATCATCTTCGAAAGTAATACCCTTGAGACTATAGGTAATCACGATAGCTTTTTCTAAGATAGCTTCTTCAGTAGCAGTTACTTTTCCAAGCATAAGCTTAAAGAGTCCTATCAAATTGATGACGCCTCCACGGAGCAGATCACCTGAATGACTCTCATAGTCCTTGAAAGGAAGAGGAAGGTCAAACGGATTGATTCGTTGTGTAGCATTAATACTGACATTGAGATAGCTTCCACCGACTGTATCGACGAGATTCTTGTATTCATTTTCTGGATCGATAACGATAACATCATGACCGAGCATCAGTGAACGGAGAATCTCAAGTTTTACGGCAAAAGATTTACCTCCTCATGACTTTGCGAGGACGACCATATTTGCATTTTCTGTACGAAAACGGTCGTAGATAATCAGTGAGTTATTATGTGTATTGATACCATAGAGCACTCCATCGTCTTGTGAAAGTGTGGCTGAAGTGAATGGAAATGCTGTTGATAGACCCCGTGTTGAGATGTTTCGGTACACCGATACTTCGTCTCGGCAAAATGGTCCTGTCGCAGTATAGCCCTGTTCTGCCCTCAGGAGAGCAGGTTTTGTGAGGATATTACGACCATGGAGCATATTTTGGATGTCATTACTTATCTTGAGAAGTTTATCACGGTCATCCGCATAGAGAGTGATATAGATAGAAAAATGAAAATATTTCTCTGATCCACGTGTGAGGAGGCCTCGAAGTTCTTCAACATCTTGGAGTTGGGCATCGATATAGGGATCACTGGTGAGTCCCCGCTCTTGATTGAGATACTTCTCAGATTGAAGTTCTGTGAGACGGCGACGGAGATATTTTTGTATCTTTTGAGAATCAGTTGGATAAATAAATAGTGAGACATCGAATTTTGCATCCCAGTTGATGAGAGGAGAGAGCCAGTTCCCATCGAGGAAGTCTGGATAAGCGTACGTGAAAAGCGTTTTGCAAATGGTATCATTGATCTGGAGATCATTTGGAGTGATTCTCATCATTGCTGGCGAAATAGCATCTTTGATATAGGCAAGAGCTTCATGATAGACTCGTTCACCTTCCACAATATCAGCTTTATCTTCTTTAGTATCCTTGAGCGGCTCCTCGATAGGTTTAACTGTCTCTACAATTTTGACATCATCAGCTGCTGTTTGATCATCAAAGGGTGCATCTTCCAATTTTTCCTCAGTTGCATCCAAGACTATTTTTGGTTGTGCGAGTTCTTCCGGTACGGTTTTACCAGCAGGTATTACCTCCGCATCACCAGTAATTTGTACTGAGAGGAGTTGCATCATGGAGGTGTGTTCGGTCTGATTCATATAGAGCTATCATATCATGAGTTGTTTCATATTTCAAATAAAAGACTCTCTTTTGTTCTGGAAACGGGAGAAATAAGGCAAAAAGGCATAAAATATAATATAATACATAAAATATTTACCATTGTAAAGGAGAAAAGTGCCATTTCAAAACGAAAACACACTAAAAATGCTTGCATTTTCTTTTGAGTTCAATAGTCTTTCCTTGTCCCGTTATTTACTAACCCTCTTTTTTTATGAAGAAACAGGACCTTATCAAGGCTATGGCAACTACTGCCGGTCTCTCTCAGGATGCTGCTGCTAAAGCACTCAAGGCATTCATCGATGTCACTACAAAAGCTCTCAAGAAGGGAGACACTGTAGGTATTACTGGTTTCGGTACTTTCCGTGTTGCACACCGAAAAGCTCGAATGGGTGTTAACCCACAAAAGCCTACTTTGAAGATCAAGATTGCTGCTAGCAAATCTCCTTCTTTCAAGGCTGGTAAGACTTTCAAAGACTCTATCTAATTAGTTTCTTGATACTCAAACTCCTCCGAAAGGGGGAGTTTTTTGTTGATTAAACATAAAATTCCTTACTATACCGATATGTCCAAATACCTCTTTCTTCTGGGGCGTGAACCAGAACTTTCATTGGCTGAGCTTTCAAGTCTTTTTTCTTCTGTAAAAAAACAGGGAATTTTTGCTGTAGTAGAAACAGAGAAAGAAATTCTTCCGTTCATTGTTTCACTTGGTGGAACGATTAAAGCCGGGAAAATCCTCCAAGAAAATATCTCAAAAGCTGATCTAGAAAAAGTATGTATTGAATGAGTTCTTCCAACACTTCAATCAGAGAAAAAGACCCGTATTGCTATTGATTCTTTTGTTCCATGATTGAATAATCTCGTGTTTAAAATAAAAGATATACTTAAAACCCAAGGACACTCCATTCGAGTCGTGCAACACGATAATGGACGAGTCAAAACTGCGACAACGCTGCATGAAAAACTGATTGAACGCGGATGTGAACTTATGATTCTCACAGGTGATACTGGATATACTGTGGCTCAGACAATATGGGTGCAGGATATCGATGCGTATACTCGCCGTGATATTAATCGCGAACGCTCCATGTCTGTCGGTATGATGCCGCCAAAACTTGCTCAAATCATGGTTAATCTTGGGACAGAGGGGGATAGGGCATTGCAAATATGGGATCCATTTTGTGGACTCGGGACGACACTAATAGAAGCTTCCCACATGGGACATGCTTATCTCCTTGGCTCGGATATTTCTGACGAAATGGTATCAGCGACAAAGGTAAATACGATTTCATCTGAAGCAAAAAATGTTGAAGTATTTTACCTTGATGCGAGACGAATCGATACTAAAAAGATTACCACACCAACAGTCCTTGTGACAGAATGAATGTTGGGGCATAACTTTACTCCTGGTACCCTTACGCACACTTCTGCGATTAAAGAACGTTCTGTACTGGAGGCACTTTATAGAGAGTTCTTTGCTTCGGCATTTCGAAATTCAACAGTGCAGAGCATTGCTTGTTGCTTACCAGTTTGGAATATTAGCAGGGAAAGTATTTATATGCCTACTCACAGCACATTAGCACCAGATTGGAATATTGACCCACTTTGTCAGCAGTGACGTCGGTATCTCCTTCATGCTCGTCCTGGGCAGAGCGTAACGAGAGAGATTATTATCTTGAGGAGAAAGTAGATTAATCCTCAGGCATCTTCTTTCCCTTCTTTTTCGTCGTCTCTTTCGCAAGTATTCTCGGAATATCACTTACTGGTCAAATAACAGGGGAATTATACACTATCCCAACATGTTTTTCTCAAGGTCGCTCATCTTGATTCGTACCTTTCTCCTGCAGAGATGCCAAGAAATCAGCCACGTCATCCAGATTATTGGGATCTTTTTTGAAGAAGAATTCTCGACAAACATTAGGACTAATATCAGTATTTTCCGCATCCCCAAACAATGCATGCCTTACTCAATCGTAGAGAATTTGTCTCTTTTCCGCTGGTGTACCCTCCCTGTGTATGAACTCCAAAAATTCCTCCATATCTCTCTCGCTCGAGGGGTCTTTCTTGAAAAAGAAAGCTCGACAATAATCAGCAACACCGTTAGTAAAAGCATCTCGTTCCTGGGAAGTAACACTTCCTGAGGTCGTACTTTCTCGAAAAGAAGCTTTTTGTGCTAGTGTCGCTCGACATCTTGCCTGTATCACATCAAGATGTTTCTCAATGCACTGGTCATATGTTCGATCCTGTCATGCTCTGAATTCTCCATCATAGAGTCCATAACTAAAGGTTCTATAGACTATAAAAATAGATATATCTGGTCCGTATTGTTCTCGTATTTCCGCTATTTTATCTGGGTAATTTTTTCCTGAAACATCTGGAATCATGATATCTTGTCAGTGAAATTTTATATAAAGGCTTGCTTTTCATTTCTCTAATCGTTCTTTTAATCAGTTTTCAAGCTTATCTCATTCATTTTGTTTCATTTTCCCTATCAGAATTTCTTCTATCATATCTTCATCGATACAAACCAAGAATCGTAACAGTGCATTTTCAATCCTTTTACGGAAAATGGTATCTTTTTCAAGTCACTTAGCCTCAAAGGTATCTGTCTGCCAATTATAGACTATTGACCATTCGTTTATAGTACTCTCTCACAATATTCTAGACATCTTAGCAAGAGTTATACTTGTGGCATTACAATAACATCTAAATCACCTTTCACGAATTCCTAATTCAAGTATCTTCGCTTCAAGCCTGGTAGTATTTATTGGTTCTCTTTTGTGTATATTTGCGACTTCTTTTCTCAGTATTTCTGAACTTCTTCGACTTGGTTGTAGTCCTATTTCACCGAGTTCTGTATCTATTTCTTCCACACGTATCCTATCTTTTTGTGCCTGAGCTTGCCGAGCAAGATGACCGTAAATAGCGGGAATAATCTCTCTTATTTTATCAGGTGTTCATTCGGTCATTATCCATCTTTTCTCCTCTAGTTTGGCTGCCCACTGTAGTATAGGACCGTATTCTACTTCAGACAATTCTTGGGGAGTATAACCCATCTCTTCCAATTCTTCAATTGGTATTGCAAGAGTGAGCGTTTGTTTATCTTCATCCCATACATGATGATCTAAAAAGAAACTTTGCAATTCATCGTCAGATTTATCCAAGAATAATTCAAGGGCTGCCTGTAATTCCGCCATCTCTGATTCTTTTGGGGCTTTAGATGTTTTGGCAGGGGGAGGTGATGACTGAGCTATCGATTCATTAGGAATAATAGGTACCACTTTTGCGACTTTTTCACGCACTGTTGGGATAACAACATGGTTGGTAATAGTAGAACTTTTTTGCGTTTTCTCTTGTTTCCAAGAGTGTATTACTTGAGGTTTTCATTTTTGAGAATCTATTCTTCATTCTATCATTATAGTGTATGAATCGCCTCATCTCCATTGAGAAACAGTCTCCCATGAACTAGTTGGTTTCTGAGAATTGGGAGGAAATGTCTCAAAGGTACATGTTTTTAAATCCAGGACTGGCATTTCTCACGGATGAAATGAAGTTCGAGCAACAGTTTTATCATTTCGTTTTATGTCGACCGTTATACTTTTTAATTCTGGGGGAATGCTATCGCAGGTAAGTATAAAATTATCACTGCAGGTTATCTGCAAGGGGTTTGAAAGAATTCCAAGTAGTCGTTGCCTATTTGCTTCTCGTCATAATTCGAGTTCCACGCTTTCTTGTTTTTTCCTTTCCACCATCACAAGTGATTCATATATATCTGCCGAAATAGTAATCCATGCTTCTTGGCGTATGGAGCCATCTTCTTCAAAGAGTTTTCACTCAGGAATATGAAAAATAGCACAAAAGAGTTTGTGTGTTTCGCTCGTTGTATCTGCCAGAATTTCATGATGTGCTGCTACCCATAATCACCATATTTCTGGAATTTTTCTTGAGACACTTATGAGTGTCTGAAAAAGCATGCTATCATGATAGCAGAGTAATTCATCAAGATAGGGTAAGTCTAACTCTGGATGTTCTTTAGTGGCAATATTATTGGTAAATAACATACCAATTCCGGGCCTTCTTTTGCTCCAAACATGTATATCTTTTCTAATATCTTCGGGTTCTTTTAGGTGTTGAGGTAATCTGGCCATTCGACTACTTATACTTCCTGAGAAATTAATAACACGAGCATCTTTTAACCGCATGATTTCTAGCAAAATACTTCTCGACTCCCAATCGGCAAATTTTTCCTGTTGGTCTGGACCGCTCTCGGCAAATATCTTTGCCCTTTCTTCCAATGCGAGCATTTTAAAAACAGGTTGATACAGAGAGAGAAACACACTAAATTGTTCCCAATCTACTCCTTCCGGGATTCCATCAAGATATAGGAAGAGATTTGCCCCGTCCGGGACGTCATATATGGCTTCTGGATTGGGGACTAAGTTTATATTACTTATTTCCTTCCTTTTAGTTTCAGGATTCACGCTATGTGTAAATCGCATTGTTTTCAGGAACCAAGCTTTAAAATCTTTCCTTGTTTGTGTGAAATCTGTAGGATTTGCCCCAAGCTCCCTAGCGAGTCTCCTTGTACTGATCTTGGGCACATTGAAATGAATTTTCTCTACTTCATTTCAGGTATGAGATTGTGTAAAATTTTGATCGTCATTGTCTCTATTATCAGAGGGGCTCATATGTTTTTATAGTTTTGCTAAAATAAATATATATTTCATAATATATATTTTTTAGACTTTTGCAAGTTTTTAATCCTTATTTTTAACTGCAAGAATTCTACCACGATTATTTTTTATCTAGTCTTCGAACAATTTTTTTACAGCTCGTACCTTTTGCGCTGTACTTTAATGATTTACTTCTAAAAAATCCTTTCCTTGATTAATATCTCTCAGAGCTTTTGCTTTAATTTCTCACGAGATAAGTCGAGGTTGCCCATAATTTTCTATCAATATTGGATTGAGAGAAATGGTTTCTATTTTGATAGAATTTGGTTCTTTTTTAAGAGAGACGCGAACAGTGAACCCTGTCTTGGTCTCTTCACTAAATTCCTGATCAAAAACAAAATTCCCCAGAGAATAGAAAATATATTTTCCTTGGTAGGATTCAATACCTTGAGTCCAGTGAGGGTGTGCTCCAAAGATCATGTCCGCTCCTGCATCAATAGCATTGTGTGCAAAGTCTTTCTGTAGTTTTGTAGGTTCACGAGTATATTCTGCCCCTCAATGCATCATAACAACGACGAAATCAGCTTCTTTTTTTGCCTCCTGAATGGCTAACGTGAGCTTCTTGGTATCCTGCATTCGAGCCACTCGATTACTTATTCCGGTGCCATCATCATTAAACGCTGCATATGAGGCCCCAATAAAAGCAATTTTTATTCCATTTCGCTCGATAATTTGTGGTTGCCATGCTTCACTTCACGTTGCACCTGTACCGAATGCTTTAATTCCTATTTCTGATAGGATTTTTGTCGTTGCTGTAATCCCATCTTCACCTTCATCCATGATGTGATTATTTGCGAGATTGAGTGCTGCAAAATTCATCCCAAGAAGTTCACGAATAAGATGAGGGAGAGCATTAAAACTCATAACTTTTTGGTACGAATATACTTCAGTTCAATTCGTTGGTCACTCAAGATTTCCAATAATAAAATCAGCTGAATGAAGGAATGGGCTGATATTTTCCCATATCCATCCCGTCTTTCATGATTTTTCGGCATGTCGAGCAACATTTCGCGAGAGCATAATATCGCCGACGACGATAAAGTTCGTTGTTTCGGGTGCTGGTTGAGTTGTAGTAGGCGATAGCGGAGTTATGGCCAATGTTACCTTATGGGATGATAATAAAAGGGTTCAAACATACCCAGCTACAAGAAAACTTATAACTAAGAGAGTAATAATAAGTGGGGTTCTGAGATTCAATTTATAAAGCATAATAAGAATAGTATGGTTTTTTTGTATTTTTCCATCAAAAAATCCGCTTTAGCGGACTTATAGTATTTTGGTGACCCCTCGGAGATACAGGTGGAACTCCTTCGGGAAACATGGAAGTTTCTTACTTATGATTTTGTTTCTTTCTATGAAAAAAACACAGGACTTAACTTCCATGAATTAAATGGTGTACATAAGGACTATTATGTAAAAAATAAGAAATTCATATAATATATCTATGACGTCCAGTGAAAATGAAGACGAGTGAAATAAATTAGTATGAGAATTTGTTACTTATTTCTCAAGACTATCTTTTTTGATAGCTCAACTAGTGGGGCTTTTTTATGAGAATGGAATTAAGCCTGCTAATGAAGTATTGGAAAATGAATTTAATGCATTATCAAAAGCAAATCTTGAAATGAGTCTTAAAAAAGCTAATTATCAAACACTATGACAAACCATCGAGATAAATAGAGGCAATTCCGATATCGATTTAGCTGTAATAATCTGAAGTCATTTTTCTCATTTTGGAAAAATACTGTGATGCTTAAGAAAACAGCTTGACTCATTAGATATAGAACCACATGAATATAGAAAAATAAAAAATACTCTTGCAGATTTAGACCAAATAGGAGAATTTAGAAATGATTTACTGCATTCATGGCTTGCGAGTATTGAGGAAACGAAAGGTTTATTTCTTTATAGATCTAGATATTCAGAGGATTGAAAAATTAATAAAAAAGGCATTTCATGATTCTTGAATTTGGAAATTAAAAAAATATTAGACACATGATCGGATATTAAAAGTTGGGTGCACAGAATTATTGCTAGTCACAAAAAATAGTCACCAGGAAGATGACTATTTTATATTACTGCTTACTTGACAAAATTGGAATTGGTGACCCCATCAGAGGTAACTTTGAACATTGGTTGAAGGCTTTCTTTGAAATAAAGGATAAAATCAAAGGAGGTTTTTGAAGTCTTGAAGAGGGGTTAGGACAATTAGGGTATAAATATGCCTAGAATACTCTTATCGGTAAGCATTTTATACCATACTTGTAGTGAGTAGAACACGCAAAAATATAATCATATCACCCTATGTGACGAAGGTACTATGCAGATAAGAGACAGGAAGAAATCTATCTTAATAAGATGACTATATCCTTCTTTACCAAAAGAGGCTATCTCAAGAAAGGGCTTTCCTATCATAGTGGGAATTATATATGGATGATATGAGAAGAAGAAATAGGAAAAATATCATATCAACTCTTAAAGGATGATGGAAAAGGAAAGGGATCTATACGGGTTATGTTCCACAGGAAAGACCTAGAGAAGGATTTCGACTACGATATACAACTTGTAGCCACTCCTTGCCACTTTGGATGACTCAGATGGTGGTTTCTCGATCCGTGTTATAGTGGATATAGGAAATGTGCTGTTCTGTATTTACAATACAATGGGTACTTCGCCAGTGGGAAAATCATCAATATTGCATATTGCACTCAAAATGAAAGGAGAGGTGTTATGAAGGCTTATATGGAGTGACTCAGAGCAATAATGCTTCATAAGACTATCAAATATCCCTATAGGCGTGGTAAACCAACTCGAAAGATGAGAAGGTTTATAAAATATGTCTTAAATGGTCCGTCAGCAAAGGGCTATAGTGTGGATGATATGGTAAAATCTTGTTATCGGTAAACAGTATACAGCCTATTGATTTCGGCTGTGAATAGTTTTTAATCTCTCTCTATTATGTCACGATATTACTGGTCCAAAAAATACACTGTAGAAGATTACCCCAAAACACTCAGTATATTCAATTTCAAAAGAGATAAATTTCTAGAGAAGTGAAAGCTACATAATATCGGCACCTCAACTTGGAGCAGGAATGGTGAACAATTTAGTAGGATAGGAATAGAGATGACACGAAATGAATATGAAGGTACTTTGAGGGTATATTTTACCCAAACAGATCGTAATTCACCAGAAAAGAAGGACTTTGATTATATTATCAAACTCACAACTACCGAATGTCATATCTGAAGTGGTCGTAGATGGTGGTTTATATGCCCCTGTAAGGGTAATAGATGTGCAAAGCTTTACCTACAAGACAATGGATACTTTGCAAGCAGGAGTACATTATGATTATCTTATGAAAGTAGGAATAGGAGTCGGTATTACAGATACCTTGATTCGGTCTTTTGAGCAAGTGAGAGGGACCTCTTAGAATTACACAAAACCATCAAATACCCTTATCGAAATGGTCAACCAACTCGGAAAATGAAACGGTATTTAAAAATGAACTCTTCCCATTATACAATTGAACAATTGGTGAGAGTGGAAGAACAACTTTTGGGAGGGTGAAGGAGGAGTATGAAATGGAGCTAGCCTATTGATTTCGGCTTGTAATAATATACTTGGTTATTAGAATATAGTCTAATCCGCCGACTATTATGAAAATCTTTGAGAAAGACTTCGACCATTTTATTGTTGTCTGGTGCAACTATTTTGCATTTTCAGAGGAAAGAAAAGGTCCATATTTTCGTTTGGATGACTTTATTAATCATCATAGTAACGGTCCAAAAATCCAAAAATATGATCCAATAAGAATGATAACCGAATTTTGCCAGAGTGTCGGTCAATACGGATGATGAAATATTGCAGTCAAACGGTCCAAAAGAAGATTGAAAGTGGAATACGAAATTTGAAAGTATAAAATCCTACCGTCGGAAAATTATACCTGAGCAGATGTTTTTGAATTACTTTCTAGGGAAACTCTAGATAATCAAAGTCTGTCTCAACATGATTTCTATATTGAGAATCATGAATTGGTCGTGCAAAATGTCTTTAAACAAATATCAAAGATGTTAGATGAATTTGTGGATGGAAGAACAGTAAATGGTATGAGTTTTCAGATAGCAAAGAAATTTTTGTATAAGCGTTTATTAGCTTATGTAGAACTCGAAAATTCCAGAAAGAAAAAAAGAAACAGCATCTTTATTTGATCAGAGAGCTTTCCTGGTATAGAGAATTTCCCATTCATGCATATTTGTATTATTTTTGAACGACTTTGATATATAAATATTGAAGATAGTTGGTGAAGTGGGGTTGTTTCATATGATCGAGAAAATTATGATTTTGAGCATCATTGATTGCACATAACAATAGAACCAGAATTGCAAAAAATACTTGAGAAACATCTTATATTGGAAGATATTATTTTGGAAACCATTCTTGATGAAAAGTATAAGAACCTAAGTATTGGATGAAAGAAAGATAATTATTTTCTTGAGCGTACAATAGAACATGATGACAAAGGTACACGATTTACAGAGCTAAAAAAGCAATACCCATTCTCAAATATTACCGCCGTGAATCACGGAGGGGAAACGATGAAATACACAATAAAAGAGAAGATAAAAATTGATAAATAATGTCAGGAATTGTACAGGTTTTAATATTTGTATATATAAGGTTCTTTATACAATAAAGTCAGAAATTACTATTCATTCTCTTTTTATATGTCTGAAGAACAAAAAAAGGCACTGCAACAACAGCTCTGGAATATTGCCGATACGCTCAGGGGGAAAATGCATGCTGATGAGTTTCGAGACTACATTCTCGGATTTATATTCTATAAGTATCTTTCTGAAAAGATGCTTATTCGTGCTAATAGACTCCTCAAGACTGAAGATGTAAAAGACTATACAAAAATTGATGAAAATAGCTCAAAGGGAAAAGAGATGCTTCAACATATTAAGAGTAATACGGTCCTAGATATAGGGTACTTTTTGAAGCCCTCAGAGCTTTTCTCTTATCTTGCAAAGAAATGAAACTCTCTTTCAAGTAAAGAGGGAAGTAATTTCATACTATGAGACCTCACAAGAGTCCTTGCAAATATACAGAACTCTACAATGGGCACAGAAAGTGAGGATGATTTTAATGACCTCTTTTCTGATCTAGATCTCACTTCCCAAAAGCTTGGTAAGACAGAGGACCAAAAGAATGAGCTTATTGCAAAAGTTCTCTCTCATCTAGATAAAATAGATTTTCAGCTCGAAGATATAAACTCTGATGTATTGGGTGATGCTTATGAATATTTGATAGGGCAATTTGCGAGTTCAGCAGGGAAAAAAGCAGGAGAGTTTTACACACCACAAGAGATTTCGAAAGTCCTTGCAAAGATAGTTACAGGTTGAAAGAAGAAGCTCAAATCAGTCTATGACCCCACCTGTGGCTCAGGGTCGCTACTTTTGCGAGTAGCTCGGGAAGTGACTGAAGTGGGTGATTTTTATGGTCAAGAAATGAATCGTACAACCTATAATCTCGCTCGGATGAATATGATACTTCACGATGTGCAGTATCGCCATTTCAATATTGAGCAAGAAGACACGCTTGAGCACCCTCAGCATCTTTGAAAAAAGTTTGAAGCTATTGTAGCTAATCCACCATTCTCAGCCCAATGGAGGGCAACCTCAGAAAAAATGAGTGATGATAGATTTTCACAATATGGGGTCCTCGCTCCAAGCTCAAAAGCCGATTTTGCCTTTGTACAGCACATGATCTATCATCTCGATGATCACGGGATTATGGCAATCATACTGCCTCACGGTGCACTTTTTAGAGGCGGTGCAGAACAGACCATTCGTAAATATTTAATAGAAGAGAAGAACTGTATAGACGCCATCATATGACTTCCCGCAAATCTCTTTTATGGCACCAGTATCCCTGCTTGTATTATGGTATTTAAGAAGTGTCGAGAGAATCCTAACAATATTCTCTTTATTGATGCAAGTAATGAATTTGATAAGGTTAAGAATCAAAATGTACTCAGACCAGAAGATGTAACAAAAATCATCTCGACTTATCGAGCAAGAAAAGAAATAGAAAAATATGCTCACATTGCTCCAATGTCAGAAGTAATAGAAAATGAGTACAATCTAAATATATCAAGATACATCAGTACTTTCGAAGAAGAGGAACCCATAAATATAGATGAAGTAGCAAACTACATACAAGCTCTTGAAAAAGAGATGGGTCCTCTGGATAAGAAAATTCGGTCTTATTGTGCGGAACTCAATATCAAATCGCCATTTTAAAATTATGACTCAAAAAGATATAATATTTCCCCAAAAACCAAAACTTAGATTTTGAGAGTTTCAGGAAGATTGGAGAGAAATAGAATTCTGAAAGTTCCTCATTCCCAATCTGAGACCTGTAGAAAAGCCAAATGATTTATATCTTGCTTTGTGAATCAGAAGTCATTTTAAATGACTTTTCCATAAGCCAAATTCTGATCCAAAGGATATAGAAATGGACATGCTCTATGTAGTAAAAGAAGATGATTTTATAGTGAATATAACTTTTTGATGGGAGTGAGCAGTAGCTATTGCAACCAAAAAAGATGAAGGATGACTCGTATCACACAGATTTCCAACCTATGTTTTTGATAAAAAACTTTGTATTCCTCCCTATTTCAAATTTGTATTTCCAAATGAGAAATTCAAGAACAAACTCGCTCTCTTATCGCCAGGGTGAGCGTGAAGAAATAGAGTACTCAGTAAAAAAGAGCTCCCAAAAATAAATTTTAGATTGCCAAACATTAAGGAGCAAGAAAAAATTGCCTCATTTCTCTCATTAGTTGATGAAAAAATAGAAAAACTGAAAATAAAAAAATCCTTACTCGAAAAATACAAGAAATGATTGATGCAAGATATATTTAATCAAGAAATACGATTTCGTGACGAGAATGGGAAAGAGTTTCCGAAGTGGGAAAAGAAAAAGTTATGAGAAGTTGGAATATTTCAAACTAGTAGTATTGATAAGTTGACTAAAGAGAATGAAAAAAAAGTGTTTTTAGTCAATTATATGAATGTGTATAGACATGAGAATATCAACAATGAAGCGGTAAAATTATTTCAAATTGTCTCCGCAAAGGATAATCAAATTGAAAGTTGTAATTTAAAAAGAGGCGACATTTTATTTACACCTTCCTCAGAAACGCCAGAAGATATTGGGCATTCCGCAGTAATATTTGAAGACCTTCGGGATACAGTTTTTAGTTATCATCTGATGAGGTTTAGACCAATTATTCAAATCGATATATTATATTC